>ENA-UERX01000136-UERX01000136.1-human-gut-metagenome-genome-assembly--contig:-NODE-136-length-50150-cov-9.637749_pt1 | contig 50150 bp, 45 predicted proteins | sample MGYA00242992_ERZ507993 | MGnify/ENA primary metagenome ERZ507993 (study PRJEB26167, sample SAMN06115487) | human gut metagenome | host: Homo sapiens | place: China:Chongqing | collected 2015-04-10... | reverse complement strand
GATTAGTTGTTGGTGAACACTGCCTTGGGCTTCGGTTTCTCACGGCTCAGGAAGCAGGCCATGCCTTCCTTCTGGTCGTGGGTCTCGAAGCAGTCGCCGAACAGCTTCTCTTCGACCTCAACAGCCTTCTCGATGGGCAGGCTGATGCCGTCGTTGATTGCCTTCTTGCAGTTGCGGACAGCGATGGGGGCGTTCTTGGCGATCTTGCCAGCCAGCTTCAGGACGTTCTCCATCAGCTCAGCCTGGGGATACACAGCGTTGACCAGGCCAATGCGGTAAGCCTCATCGGCCTTGATGTTCAGGGCCGAGTAGACCAGCTGCTTTGCCATGCCCATGCCCACCAGACGGGCCAGACGCTGGGTGCCGCCGAAGCCCGGGGTGATGCCCAGACCCACTTCGGGCTGACCGAACACAGCGTTGTCAGAGCAGATGCGGATGTCGCAGCTCATGGCCAGCTCGTTGCCGCCGCCCAGTGCAAAGCCGTTGACGGCTGCAATCACGGGGATGGGGAAATGCTCGATCATCAGGAACACATCATTGCCCAGCTTGCCGAAGGCCTCGCCTTCTGCCTTGGTCATGGTGCTCATGGAACCGATATCGGCACCGGCAACAAAGCTCTTGTCGCCTTCGCCGGTCAGAACGATGCAGCGGATAGTGTCCTGATCCACAGCCTCAAAAGCTGCCTTCAGGTCTGCCAGAACCTCGGGGTTCAGGGCGTTCAGTGCCTTGGGACGGTCAATGGTGATGATCTCAACTGCGCCCTGCACCTCGGTTTTTACAAATGCCATTGTGAAAACCTCCTATCAGATCTCTCTGTTTTCTCACAAAACAGCCCCCGGGCCAGAGCAGGCTCTCCGGTTCCTCCCCTGCCCCGGATCTGTCATTCAGTCAATGTTCAAAGGCGGGATGCTCAGTCCATCTCAACGATGGTAGCGCAGCCCATGCCGCCGCCGATGCACAGGGTAGCCAGGCCCTTGTGAGCACCGCGGTGCTTCATGGCGTACAGCAGGGTGACCAGGATACGAGCACCGGAAGCACCCACCGGGTGGCCCAGAGCGATAGCACCGCCGTTGACGTTCAGCTTGTCCTTATCGAAGCCCAGAGCCTCGCCCACAGCGATGGACTGTGCTGCGAATGCCTCGTTGGCCTCCACCAGGTCCATATCAGCAACGGTCATGCCGGTCTTGGCCATGACCTTCTTGGTAGCAGCGATGGGGCCCAGGCCCATGACCTCGGGCTCAACGCCTGCCAGAGCACCGGCCACCCAGGTAGCCAGAGGCTTCACGCCCAGCTCCTTGGCCTTCTCCTCGCTCATGATGACCAGAGCAGCTGCGCCGTCGTTGATGGCGGAGGAGTTAGCAGCGGTGACGATGCCGTCCTTGGTGAAGGCGGGCTTCAGCTTTGCCAGCACTTCGGGTGCGCTCAGACGGGGGCCCTCATCGGTATCGAACACGGTGTCGCCCTTCTTGCCCTTGATGACAACAGGAACGATCTCGTCCTTGAAGGCGCCGTCCTTGATGGCCTTGTCGGCCTTCAGCTGGCTGTTGTAAGAAAACTCATCCAGCATCTCACGGGTGATGGGGCTGTAGCCGTACTTCTTCTGGTAGGTCTCGTTGGTGCAGACGTTCTCAGCGGTCATGCCCATGTGCTTGTTGAAGCCGCAGGCATCCCACAGTGCGTCGTTGACCATGGTATCCACGATCTCGCTCTTGCCCATGGGTGCGCCCATGCGGTAGCCGTAGCGGGCCTTCATCATAGCAAAGGGAGCCATGTCCATGTTCTCCATACCGCCTGCGACCACGATGTCGGCATCACCAGCCTCGATCATCTGAGCAGCCATGTTCACGCAGTTCAGACCGGAGCCGCACACCACGTTGACGGTGACAGCGGGGGTCTCGATGGGCAGGCCAGCCTTCAGGGAAGCCTGACGAGCGACGTTCTGGCCCAGACCAGCCTGAATGACGCAGCCCATGTAAACATGATCGACCTGCTCGGGTTTCACGTTTGCACGGTTCAGGGCCTCCTTGATGACGATGGAGCCCAGCTCAGCTGCGGGAACGTTGGCCAAGGTGCCGCCGAACTTGCCGATAGCGGTACGGCATGCAGATGCGATAACGATCTTTTTCATGTGAATAGCCTCCTGAATTGTATGTGTGTTACGTTTCGTAAACCTTTTTATCAAAATGCCCTGTGGACATTTTTGCAAACAGATCAGAGCTTGCCGTTCCGGCGCCGTTCATCGAACTTTTCGTTGACGGCCTTTTCCACATTGGGCGTCACGAATTTGCCGATGTCGCTGCCGTAGCGGGCTGCTTCCTTCACGATGGTGGAAGAAAGGTAGCTCCATTTGATGCTGGTGGCCAGAAACATGGTTTCGATGCCGGGCATCAATGCGTGATTCGTCTGAGCCAGCTGGATCTCGTTTTCAAAATCCGTGACCGCCCGCAGCCCCCGCACCATGACGGATGCGTGCCGCTTTTTGGCGAACTCCACGGTCAGGCCGTCAAAGCTCTCCACGCTGACGTTCGGGATGCCCTTGCAACACTCGGTAAGCAGTGCCACACGCTCCTCCACGGTGAACAGCGGGTCTTTTGCGCTGTTGATCAGCACCGCAACGATCAGATGATCGTTGATCTTGGCGGCGCGCTTGATGATGTCGAGATGTCCTTTGGTGACCGGATCGAACGAACCGGGATAAACTGCTGTTGCCATCGGCCAGTGTCCTCCTTGTGCGCTGTGAAAAGCGCGTTTTGGTTCTGCCATGATAGCACTTTCCAGTCTTGTGTGCAAGCCGCAGAACGATTTATCGTTAAATTTTAAACAATCAATTCTGCACTGCAGGGCAGCTGCTTGCTACGTTATTAGTAAATCACATCGTCAAAATTTTATCAAGTCCTTTTCCCAACTTTTTTGGATTTTACGCACCAAACAATCGTCACAAAAAGCAAAGAATTTTAGTCAGATTGCTAGATGGCGTATTTTTTCGCCCGAAACTATTGATTCTGCACTTTGTTAATGTTATAACTAAGTTGTGCAAACTCATCTGCTCTGTGCCTTATTTATACAGTAACAGACAGATGTGGCAAAGCTGTGTACAGGCACCCCCGCCGGGCGGCCTGTGCCGCCAAAATTTATCCGTGCAGAATTGTAGAAAGTTTACAATTCTTTTATGTTTTTTAGGAGAGGATGGTTTATAATGGATTTTATGGAACTGTACGCTCAGAAACGCATGACGGCCGCACAGGCTGCTGCTCTGGTCAAAAGCGGTGACTGGGTGGATTACGGCTGGGCCGTGAACACCCCCGTTGCTGTGGATGCCGAGCTGGCCAAGCGCCTGCCGGAGCTGGAAGGGGTCAACTTCCGCGGCGGCATTCTGATGTGGGTCCCTGAGATCTTCCAGATCGACGACCCCGCTGCCCACATGACCTGGAACAGCTGGCATATGGGCGGCATTGAGCGCAAGGCCATTGCGCAGGGCTTCTCCTTCTATTCCCCCATCCGTTATTCCGAGCTGCCCCGCTACTACCGTGAGAGCCCGGACCCCGTCGATGTGGCCGTGTTCCAGGTGACCCCCATGGATGAGCACGGTTACTTCAACTTCGGCCCCAGCGCTTCCCATCTGGGTGCCGTGTGCGAAAAGGCCAAAAAGATCATCGTGGAGGTCAATAAGAACATGCCCCGCTGCCTGGGCGGCATGGAGAACTGCGTGCACATCTCGCAGGTGACCGGCATCGTGGAGGGCGACAACCCGCCCATCGGCCAGATGGCCGCTCCCGGTGCTGCCACCGAAGTGGACCTGAAGGTTGCCAACCTGATCGTTCCGCAGATCCCCAACGGTGCCTGCCTGCAGCTGGGCATCGGCGGTATGCCCAACGCCATCGGCGGCCTGATCGCCCAGAGCGACCTGAAGGACCTGGGCGTGCATACCGAAATGTATGTGGACGCCTTTGTGGACATTGCCAAGGCCGGCAAGATCACCGGTGCCCGCAAGCAGCTGGACAAGGGCCGTCAGGTCTACGCCTTTGGTGCCGGCACCCAGAAGATGTACGACTACCTGAACGACAACCCGGAGTGCATGTCCGCTCCCGTGGATTACACCAACGACATCCGTAGCATTTCTGCCCTGGATAACTTCATTTCCATCAATAATGCCGTGGATATCGACCTGTTTGGTCAGGTGAACGCCGAGAGCGCCGGTATCAAGCACATTTCCGGTGCAGGCGGTCAGCTGGACTTCGTGCTGGGTGCCTACCTGTCCAAGGGCGGCAAGAGCTTTATCTGCCTGTCCTCCACCTTCTTTAATAAAAAGACGGGTCAGCTGGAGAGCCGCATCCGTCCCACGTTGGAGAACGGCAGCATTGTCACCGATACCCGTGCCAACGTGCACTACCTGTGCACCGAGTACGGCTGCGTGAACCTGAAGGGTCTGACCTCTTGGGAAAAGGCTGAGGCTCTGATCAGCGTGGCACACCCGGATTTCCGCGAGGAGCTGATTCGTGAGGCCGACAAGCTGCACATCTGGCGCAGAAGCAATAAAATCTGATAAGCGTCGAAGGGCATCCTGCAGCCCCCGACGGGAATGGAGTTTGCCATGATCGACAAAAAACCGCACATCAAGCCCTATCTTTACGGGATGCTTGCCGGGTTTGGGGCCATCTCTCTCAGCATCATCTTCTTTTTCCTGATCTACCGCTTTGACGGCTTTGGGGACGCCATCTCCACCCTGACAGGCATCCTGATGCCCTTTATCTACGGTGCCGTCATCGCCTATCTGCTGAAGCCGGTGTGCAACACCATTGAGGCGTTCCTGCGCCGGTTCATCCCGGAAAAGATGAAGGGCCTCATCAACGCCCTTTCGGTGACCTTTACCATCCTGTTCGGGCTTCTGCTGATCTACGCGCTGTGCATGATGATCATCCCGCAGCTGATCACCAGCGTGACCACCCTGTACTACACCGCGCAGGCCAATATTACAAAGTTCATGTACTGGGCAAACCATCTGGAGTTCATTGAGAAGAACGAGCAGATCATGGAACTGCTCAATTCGGCTTACGCCGCCCTGAATACCAATCTGGACACATGGATCAAGAACACCCTGCTGCCCTCCATGCAGAACATCCTCAGCGGCGCAGCCCTGGGGGTGCTGAACGTGGTGGTGGTGCTGAAGAACCTGATCATCGGCATCATCGTAGCCGTGTATATGCTGGCCAGCCGCAAGCGGTTCGTGCAGCAGGGCAAGATGGTGCTGTACAGCGTGGTAAAGCCCCGGTGGGCCAGCCTGATCACCGAGGAAGTGAAGTACGCCGACCGGATGTTCGGGGGCTTTATCAATGGCAAGATTCTGGATTCTGCCATCATCGGCGTGCTGTGCTATATCGGCTGCCTGATCTTCAAGTTCCCCAGTGCGCTGCTGGTGTCGGTGATCATCGGTGTGACCAACGTGATTCCCTTCTTCGGGCCATTCATCGGTGCCATCCCGGCCACGCTGCTCATTCTGATCCAGAACCCCATCAAAGCGCTGTGGTTCGTCCTGTTCGTGCTGGTGCTCCAGCAGGTGGACGGCAACATCATCGGACCCAAGATCCTGGGCAACACCACCGGCCTTTCCAGCTTCTGGGTGCTGTTTGCCATCCTGCTGTTTGGCGGCCTGTGGGGCTTTGCCGGCATGATCGTGGGCGTGCCGCTGTTCGCCGTGATCTACGACGTGATCAAAAAGCTGGTCATTCACGGTCTGCGCCGCAACGAAGAGCTGGATATGCTCAACACCTATCACGACAACTTCGGCGACCCGGAGAATGATCCTCCCGCACCGGAAGCCCCGGCGCAGGCCCCCTCCGCCGACAAAACGTAAGCATCTTCCCTGCCCCGTACCGGCTCCCCGGTGCGGGGCTTTTTGCTGTCGCCGGGTCGTGTTCACGCAAACGATTTGAACTGGTCTCTGCTGCGCTCTGGCCGTTCTCCCCATCATTTCTCTCACAGGCAGAACAAAGCCCCTGCATCCGGTCGGGACGCAGGGGCTTTGTTCCGTTTTATGATGTCTGCCGCTGATTACTTTTCAATGGGCTGCGAGGGCTTCCAATCCTTATAGTTCTCGTAACGGCTCTTGCGGATCTTGGTATGGGACCAGATCTCGTCTGCCGTGGGCTGCCAGTTGGCGGCGTAAGCCTTGCACTTCTCGCACAGGTGCTCGACGCTTTCCGGGGACTGGAGGTCGGTGCTGTGGGCACCGGTCTCATGCACCATCTTCTGCAGCAGCTCGGGGTTCTCCAGCATCGGGCAGGGACGCAGGTGATTCTTGTTGAAAGGCTGGCCGTTGTGGTAAGCCATGAACAGCGGGCTGTGCAAGATCTCCAGGATGCTCTGGTCGTGGATGTTGGCGTTGGAATAGTGGATGAACACACAGGGCTCTGCGTCGCCGGCCGAGTTGATGTGGAAATAGTTGCGGCCGCCGGCAATGCAGCCGCCCACAAACTCACCGTCGTTCTGGAAGTCCATGGGGTAGAACGGGATGTCGCACTCCTCGGAACGCAGGTAGCGGATGCGCTTGATCATATACTGGCGCTGTTCCGGGGTGGGCATCAGCTCCGGAGCAGCCTCGTTGCCCACGGGCATGTAGTGGAAGTAGAAGCCGAAGTGTGCGCCCTTGTCGCACAGAAAACGCATGAAGGTGTCGTTGGTGACAGCCTCAATGTTCTGGCTGGTATAGCAGATGGAGGTGCCGAACACGATGCCGTGCTTCTTGAGCAGGTCCATGGCGTTCATAACGGCAGCATAGTGGCCCTCGCCGCGGCGGGCGTCGTTGGTCTCCGGGGTGCCCTCGATGGACAGCATAAAGGCAATGTTGCCCAGGCGCACCACTTCTTCGCAGAAGGGCTCGTCGATCAGGGTGGAGTTGGTGTAGATGGCAAACTGCACATCGTTGTGCTTTTCGGCCAGCTTCAGGATGTCCTTCTTGCGCACCAGCGGCTCACCGCCGGTCAGCATGTACAGGTACACGCCCAGTTCCTTGCCCTGGGTGATGATCTTGTCCATATCCTCAAAGCTGAGGTTGTTCTTGTGGCCATACTCACCGGCCCAGCAGCCCACGCAGTGCATGTTGCAGGCAGAGGTGGGGTCAAACAGGATCAGCCAGGGAATGTTGCACTGGTACTTCACGCGGTTCTCGCGGATGGTCTTGGTGCCCCGGAAGAAAGCCTCATAGCCCAGGTTCAAGGCCATGGTGCGGGCAACATTGGGGTCGGTCTGGTCCAGCACACAGTTGATCAGCTTGGACCACTTGCTGTCCGGGTCGCTCAGGGTCTTTTTGGCGTGCTCGTAGGTCTCATCGCTGAAAGAGCCGCCGTAAAACTGCTTTGCCAGATCCACGATCTGGCCCACGGTCTTTTCAGGATCCTTATCTGCATGAGAAAGCACCACGTCCACCATCTTGCCAACGGCGGCGCGCTGCATCTTATGGGTCAAATTCTCAAGAGAAGTGTTCATAAGTCGTTTTCCTCCAAACAGATTCTGTTGAAATCATCCTTTATTTTATGGATGTATGGTACCACGTTCAGTCGAAAGGTGCCATAATCAGAAAATACGCCGTGATGGAAAACCCATCACGGCGCACTGTTTGATAAGATTTTGTACGTTTTCGGCCGGTTCCGGGGCTTAATCCTCGTCCCGTGCGGTGCCGCCCCGGTTGCTGGCCAGCCGGCACAGGGCACGCCGCAGGTCACCGTGGATCATGGTGCCCAGCCGCTCGGTCATGGCCGCCGGGTCGGTTTTCATGTCACGGCGGATCCATTCCAGCGTCATGCCCACCAGAGCGTACTTGTAAAAGTCCACCACGAACTGCTTGTCGGCATCCTGGACCGTGATGTCCTTGCACTCGCGGTCGGCATATTCCTTCAGCGTGGGATCCAGCAATTTATAAAGATACTGTTCCACCTGCTCGCGGCCCACCGAACGGTAAACATTCAGCACAAGGGTCTTGTTCTCCTGCACCCGCTGCAGAATGTCCAGAAATGCCTCGTTCCAGGTCTCAAAGCTCTGTCGGCCCTCCAGGATCTTGGAGGCGTCCTCCACAAGGATCCAGTCCACCAGATCGTAGATGTCTTTGAAATGATAATAGAAGGTCATGCGGTTCACACCGCAGTCCTCGGTGATATCGTTGATCGTGATCTTGTTGAGGGGCTTCTGGAGCAGCAGCTTTTTGAGCGATGCCTCCAGCGCCCGCTTGGTCGTCTGTGACACAAAAACCATCCTTTCCAGGCAGAAATTTTTCTGCCCTGTGCGGCGAAAGCCGTGAGAAGATTTTCCATGTCCTATTTTACCGCAGAATCCTGTCAAAAAGCAAGGACAATTTTGTACGCTTTTTGAATTTACTGTGCATTCACGCAAGTTTGTGTTTTGCATCGCGTACAGTTTTGAGCATCCGGCCATATCAAATCGGAATCCCCCTTCCACCCTTCCGGCATGGCTGCCCGGCTTTGCCGCGGCAAAAAAGAGGCGGTTCCTCTTGATTTTATCGTCCCGCGTGCTTACAATGGAGGCAGGCAGAAATCGTCTGCCGTAAGGGAGGGTATGAATTATGATGGAAACGATCGGTTTTCTGGGCTGCGGCAACATGGGCGGCGCAATTGCGCGGGCCGTGTGCAAGGCTGCAGACCCTAAAAAGGTCTATCTGGCAAACCGCACCACGGCCAAGGCACAGGCTCTGGCCAAGGAACTGGGCTGCAAAGTGGCGACCAACGCTGAGGTGGCCGCGGAATGCGACCTGATCTTTCTGGCGGTGAAGCCCCAGATGATGGAGGCCCTGCTGGCACCGCTGAAGTTCTCGCTGGACGAGCGCCCGAGCCGTTTCGTGCTGTGCAGCATGGCCGCCGGACTGTCCATTGCCCGCATTCAGGAGATGGCGGGCGAGGACTTCCCGGTGATCCGCATCATGCCCAACACCCCGGCTTCCGTGGGCGAAGGCATGATTCAGTACTGCTCCAACAATGTGACTGCCGAGGAAGAAGAAGCTTTCCGGAAGATCATGGCCCCGGCCGGGCGGCTGGATGCCGTGCCGGAAAACCTGATTGACGCAGCCAGCTGCGTGTCCGGCTGCGGCCCGGCCTGGGTGTACCAGTTCATTGAGGCACTGGCAGACGGCGGCGTAGCCTGCGGCCTGCCCCGTGCCAAGGCACAGGAGTATGCCGCTCAGATGGTCCTGGGCAGCGCCAAGCTGGTGCTGGAAAGCGGCCAGCATCCCGGTGCCCTCAAGGACGCCGTGTGCAGCCCCGGCGGCAGCACCATTCAGGGCGTGCGCGTGCTGGAAGAGCACGGCCTGCGGGGCGCGGTGATGGACGCCGTGCTTGCCGCTTACGACAAGACAAAGGAAATGGGAAAGGGTTAATGGACTTATGCGCATCGTTGTGAAGGTAGGCACCTCTACTCTGGCATACGGCACCGGACGGCTGAACATCCGCCATACGGAGCAGCTGGTCAAGGTGCTGAGCGATTTGAAAAATGAGGGCCACGAGGTCATTCTGGTATCGTCCGGTGCCATTGGCATGGGCGTGGGCAAGCTGTCGCTGCCGCAGCGCCCAAAGGACACCGCCAGCAAGCAGGCCTGTGCCGCAGTGGGTCAGTGTGAGCTGATGTATACCTACGACCGGCTCTTCAATGCCTACAATCACACCGTTGCGCAGATCCTGCTCACCGGCGTGGACGTGGAGCATACTGACCGGCGGGTCAACTTCCAGAACACCCTGTCCCGCCTGCTGGAGCTGGGGGCTTTGCCCATCATCAACGAAAACGACACCGTTGCCACCGACGAGATCACGTCCATCGGCGACAACGACACCCTGGCCGCCATCGTAGCCTGCTGCTGCAAAGCCGACCTGCTGGTATTGCTGAGCGACATCGACGGCCTGTACACGGCCAACCCCCACACCCATCCGGACGCTGCGCTCATCCCGCTGGTGGAAGAGATCACCCCCGAGGTAATGGCACTGGCCGATGGGGCCGGTTCGGCACTGGGCACCGGCGGCATGGCCACCAAGCTGCGGGCTGCCCGCATGGTCACCGGCAGCGGCGCCGATATGGTCATTGCCAACGGCGCACACCCGGAGGTGCTGTACGACATTGCCGACGGCAAGCCCGCCGGGACCCGTTTCAAAGGACGCAGACAGGAGGATCTGGCATGACGACACAGGAGATTCTGGAAGCCGCCCGCGCAGCAAAAACAGTCGTTGCACTGGCAAGCAGCGAGACCCGCACCCACGCTCTGTGGGCCATGTCCGACTGGCTGTGCCACCCGGAAAACATGGAGGCCATCCTGGCCGCAAACGCCGAGGATATGGCCGCCGCTAAGGGGCACATCAGCGACGTGATGCTGGACCGGCTGGCCCTGACCGAGGAGCGCATCGGAGCCATGGCCCGGGGCATTCTGGAGGTGGCCGCCCTGCCGGACCCGGTGGGCCGGGTGCTGAAACGGGTGGCGCGCCCCAACGGGCTGGTAATCGAAAAGACCGCCGTGCCCATGGGCGTGACCGCCATCATCTACGAGAGCCGCCCCAACGTGACCAGTGACGCCGCCGCCCTTGCCATCAAGAGCGGCAATGCCTGCATCCTGCGCTGCGGCAAAGAGGCCTGGCGCAGCGCCAATGCCATCGTGAAAGCGCTGCGGCAGGGTCTTGTGGAGAGCGGCCTGCCGGAAGCCTCTGTCAGCCTGATCGAGGACACCTCCCACGCCTCGGCCAACGCCCTGATGACCGCCGTGGGCTATGTGGACCTGCTGATCCCCCGCGGCGGGGCCGGGCTGATCCGCGCCTGCGTGGAAAACGCCAAGGTCCCCTGCATCCAGACCGGCACCGGCATCTGCCACATTTTTGTGGATGACACCGCCGACCAGGATAAGGCACTGGACATCATTGAGAACGCCAAGGCCAGCCGCCCCAGCGTGTGCAATGCCGAGGAAGTATGTCTGGTGCATTCGGCCATTGCGGCAGAGTTTCTGCCCAAGCTGGCTCAGCGCCTCGGCCCGGACCGCACGGCAAAGGGCCTGCATCCGGTGGAACTGCGGCTGGACGAGCGCGCCGCAGCCATCATCCCCGGCACCCCGGCAGGCCCGCAGGACTTTGACACCGAGTTTCTGGATTACATTCTGGCCGTCAAGGTCGTGGACAGCGTGGACGAGGCCATTGCCCACATCGCTGCTCACTCCACCGGCCACAGCGAAGCCATCCTGACCCGGACGCAGGCCCACGCCGACCGGTTCACGGCAGCTGTGGACAGTGCCGCCGTGTATGTGAACTGTTCCACCCGCTTCACCGATGGCGGAGAGTTCGGGCTGGGCTGCGAGATGGGCATCTCCACCCAGAAGCTGCACGCCCGCGGCCCGATGGGGCTGGAAGAGCTTTGCAGCTACAAGTACATCATCCGCGGAGATGGGCAGATCCGCTGAGTTCCCCACCTCCCCAGTGTGAAAATAATTTTCTCGTGCAGGCCGACGTCCGACGTCCCGGCCTGCATTTTTGTTTTATCGGCATGGAGCGTTTTTTCTTCAACAACAATTTTTGAAGATTGTTTTCACTTTTGATGGTTTTTCCGTGTTTTGGGGCAAACTATTGTATCCAAGTTTTTTCTGTTTCTCACAAATAAAAAGTGCTACTTTCTCCGTTTTTTCTTGCAAAATCTTCAAAAAAACTCTTGACACCCCTGTTTTCGCGCGGTAAAACTATATTGGAAATTTTGATAACGATTTCAGCACGTTTCATCATTCCGTCTCAAAACTGTCCGCCACCCACAACACTATACTGAGAACAAAGGAGAGAACACTATGACGATTGCCATTCTTGCACACGATTCCCGCAAGGAACTCGCGCTTCAGTTCTGCACTGCCTACAGCGCGATCCTTTCCAAAAATGTAGTCATTGCCACCGGTACTACCGGACGGATGCTGGCGCAGACCACCGGTCTGCCTGTGCATTGTTACCTCTCCGGCAAGCTGGGCGGCGTACAGCAGATCACTTCCCGCGTTGCCTGCGACGAAGTGGATCTGGTGCTGTTCTTCCGCGACCCGCTCAAGGTGGATGCTTCCAGCCTGAACGAGCAGAATCTGCTGCGCCTGTGCGATATGCACGGCGTGCCCATTGCCACCAACATTGCCACCGCCGAGGTGCTGCTGCGCGGTCTGGATCAGGGCGATCTGGACTACCGCGAGGGCATGCACCCGCCGGTTGTGGAGTCCGTGCCCGTACTGGAACACCGCGCCGTGTGCTGAGACAGACTTTGTGTATAGAGGGAAACAGCGCCGCAGAAATGTTCTGCGGCGCTGTTGTTTTGTTTACTCCTGTTTGCCTTCCGGGCGGAACACATAGCCCTTGCCCCACACATTGCACAGGTACACCGGCTTTGCGGGGTCCGGCTCGATCTTGCTGCGCAGGTTGTGGATGTGCACCTGCACGGTGCGCACATCGCCCAGACTGTCCTTGCCCCAGATCTTCTGGTAGAGCTCATTGGCCGTAAAAAAGGTGTTGGGATTGCGCACGAACAGGCTGAGGATGCGGTATTCCATATCAGCCAGATGGATGTCCTCGCCCCGGCAGTGCACACTGCGGTTGTCGGCATCCAGCCGGAAAGCCGGGCAGGTGTAGCCCCGGAGACTGGGCTCGGCGGCATCCATCTGCACCCGGCGCACGTTGGCCAGAATGCGGGCCACCAGCACCTTGTTGTCGTAGGGCTTGGTGAGGAAATCGTCACCGCCCAATTCCAGCGCATGCACGATGGTGTCCACATCGTCCAGGCAGGAGGTAAAGATGATGGGGCAGTGATGCCCGCTGCGCAGGGTCTGACACAGCTGCATGCCGTTGGTGTCCGGCAGCAGGATGTCCAGCAGGATCACGTCAAAGGGGTCTTTTGCGTGGGCCAGTGCTTCCTCGCCGGAGGCTGCACACACCACCTCAAACCGCTTCTGACTTTCCAGAAAGATCCGGGTCATTTCCCGGATCATTGCATCATCCTCCACCAACAGGACACGAATCATGCCGCCGCTCTCCCTTTTTTGCCAAAATTCTGGTATACTGAAACTACCTTACAGTTCAGTATACCTTATTTACGATACCCTGACAACCGCTTTTAGCGAGATTTATGCTTGTATTTCTGAGGAAGGTGTGTTTATGCGGCACAAAACATCCGGCTATTTTCTGCTCTCGGCCCTGCTGGTGAGCCTGATCCTGGGGCTGTGCATCCTGCTCAACCTGCGCTGTCCGCAGGCGGTCAGCGACGATGCTCTGACCCAGGAGCAGCTGACCCGGGGCGTCACCCTGACCGGCTGGCAGCAGACCGGCCCCGGGCACTGGCGTTTTGCCTTTGAAGCGCCTGCCAACGTCCCGGAACTGGTGCTCTGCCTTTCCACCCGGTCGCTGGACGCCGTGCCGGAAGGGCTGGAGCCCACCGACCAGCGTGGTGAGGCTTTCTGGGTGCGGCCGGTGCCCGGCCGGACGTCCGAGATCACTGTGACCAGCACCACGGTCCCACAGATGTGGTTGATGCTGCCCGACACCCTGTGGCACTGGCGCGAACTGCGCAGCAGCCTGCAGCTGATGGCGCTTGTGGCTTTTGCCAGCATGGGTGCGGGCATTCTGGCACTGTTCTGCTTCAAGCCCAAGCATGAACTGGGAGTTTTCCTGCTGTATCTGGGCGTCATGTTCGGTTGGGGGTTGGCTGTGCTGTTCCCGGCCGGGCAGACCGGCGCACTGCTCGGGTTCCTGATGGGGCTGTACTTTCCCTTTGCGGTGCTCACCCCCATCTGGCTGTGCTGTTCCCTGCTCCATGTGGCACTTCCCCGGCGCGGCAGCCGGCACTTTGCACTCTCGGTGCTGGCCACTTTGCTGTTTCTGATGCTGGGCACATCCACCCAGCCGGTACTGCGCAGCGTCACATTGCAGGCCGGTATGGCGATGGTGCTGGTGGTGCTGGCCCAGGCACTGGCGAAAAAAGAGCGCCCGGCCTGGTATCTGCTGGCAGGCTACATCCTGACCTTTGGCCTGCGTCTGACGATCGTACTGCCATCCTTCCGGTTCTGGTTTTACCGGGAAAGTTTCCCCTTCTACATGGTGCGCTGTGCCCGGCTGTACGACATTCCCTTTACGCTGGGGTGTCTGGTGTTTGTCAGCCGCCGCTACGCACTGCAATTTGACCGCACCGAGCAGCTGGCACAGGAGCTGGAAGCCCGGGTGGCACAGCGCACCCAGGCCCTGCAGAACGAGACGGACGCCCGCAAGAGCATGATGCTGAACATCTTCCACGACCTGCGCAGCCCGCTGTTCGTCATCGGCAGCGGGTTGGACACGCTGGCCGCCGCGCCGGACGCCCTGCCCACGTTGCTGCCGGTGCTGCAGGAGCGGGTGGGCTTTGTGCGCAGGCTGACCGAGGACCTGTTTCTGGCGGCTAAGCTGGAGCAGAAGCAGGTCCTGCTCAATGAGGACCGCGCCCGGCTGGAAGCCCTGACTGCAGCGGTGTGCAGCGCCTGTCAGGCCGAAGCCGCCCACAAAGGAGTAGAGCTGCGGACCGATACCGGCACTCCCCTGCCCGTGTGGGGCGACGCTGTGCGGCTGGAGCAGATCTTGCAGAACCTTGTGACCAACGCCATCCACTACACCCCCTCCGGCGGACGGGTCACCGTGGTGTGTGCTGTCGAGAACGGGCAGGCCTGCGTAAAGGTCACGGACACCGGCTGCGGCATCGCACCGGAGGATCAGCCCGCCGTGTTTGACCGCTACTTCCACACCACCGCCGACACCAAGCACGATTCCACCGGCCTCGGTCTGACCATTGCGCAGGAGCTGGCGCACCTGCACCGGGGCGAGATCATGCTGCAGAGTGAGCCGGGCAAGGGCAGCTGTTTTACCCTCTGCCTGCCGCTGTTGGACGCTGAATGACACAAAAAGCCCTGTGGCTTCCCGTTTTGAGAAGCCACAGGGCTTTTCTGTTACAGCGCTCAGGCAAGCAGAGCGGACAATTTTGACGTTGTTTTTTCAATGACCCAATCAGTCCTTGAAATAAGCCTTCTGGATGGCCAGCAGCACACCGGCGCGGCTGGCGGCAAAGTTCAGGCCGCCCTGCAGGTAGCAGGTGTAGGGCTCGCGCAGCGGGCCGTCGCAGGACAGCTCGATGGTGCTGCCCTGGGTAAAGCTGCCGCTTGCCATGACCACCTCATCGGTGTAGCCCGGTTCCGGGCTGGGTTCCGGGGCCGCATAGCTGTCCACCGGGCTGGCAGCCTGGATGCCCTGGCAGAAACCGATCAGGGCATCGGCGGTGCCGGCATCAAAGCAGGTCACGATGTCGTTGTGGTCATCACAGTAGCGCGGCACCGGCTGCTTGCCCAGCAGCTCCAGCATGCACTGCGCATAAATGGCGGTCTTGATGGCCTCACACACCACGCCGGGGGCATAGTAGAAGCCCAGATACATGTCGCGGGGCGTTTCCAGCGTGCAGCCCAGTTCCTTGCCCAGGCCAGGCGCGTTCAGGCGGTAGGCGCACAGCTCCACCAGATCCTTCCGGCCGGCAATGTAGCCGCCGGTGGGCGCAATTCCGCCGCCGGGGTTCTTGATGAGACTGCCCACCACAAGGTCGGCACCCACCTGGCAGGGCTCCTGCGTCTGGGTGAACTCGCCGTAGCAGTTGTCCACAAAGATGATGATATCCGGGTTGGCGGCACGGGCGGTGTCGGCAACCTTTTTGATGGTGTCCAGATCAAAGGCGTTGCGCTGCAGGTAGCCGCGGCTGCGCTGGATATGGCACACCTTGGCCCCGGGGGCCTTCTGTGCAATCAGGTCGTAGTCCGGGGTGAAGTCAGCCTTGAGGGGAGCTTCGTCGTATTGGATGCCGTAGTCCATCAGGGTACCGGTGCCCTTGCCCTTGCCGTCCAGACCGATGACGCCCTCCAGCGTATCGTAGGGGCGGCCGGTGGCGGCCAGCAGGGTGTCCCCTGCCCGCAGCAGGCCGAACAGGGCCACCGCCAGCGTATGGGTGCCGCTCTGGAACTGGCTGCGCACCAGTGCATCCTCTGCGCCCATCACCTCGGCAAAGATCTGTTCCAGCTTTGCGCGGCCGGTGTCCCACAGGCCGTAGCCGGTGGTGCCCAGCATATCGGTGGAGGACATCTGGGTGTCGGCAAAGGCCTTGAGCATCTTGAGCTGGTTGAAATCGCGGATTTCCTCCATATGGCGGAAATAGGGCTGGCACAACTCCATGGCCTTTTCGTCCAGTGCCAGCACTTCGGGTTTGTAATCAAAAAAGTGGTTGAGAATCGACATATCTGTTTCCTTAATTTAATGTTCTTGTATTTTCAGAAGCATGGACGCTCCGCTGGGCCAGAGGACAAACGCCAATATAAAATAGTTCTTCCTCTGAATATGCCCAGAGTGAAACGGAGGGCATTCAAATCGTCCGGCTCACGGCGCGGCAAAACGTACATACTCCCCCAGCTTTGCAAAGCCGAGGCGGGTGTAAAAATGCACCCGTTCCGGGGCGCAGAGGAACACCGGGTGCTCCCCTTCTGCTGCAAGGGCGTTGGCCATCTGCACGATGAGCCGCCCGCCGATGCCTTTGCCGCGCAAGGACTCTGCAGTCTGGCCGCAGGCCATGTAGGCCTGCCCGTTTGCGACCGCATAGGCACCCACGGTGCACAGCGTCTGCCCGCCCTGCTGCAGCGCCCAGACCATGGCCCGGCCCCGGCTGCGTTTGGAGCACAGCTCTGAATAGGCATCGTCCCGCCGGGCGGGGTCCGTTGGATAAAGCGCCTGCGCCACCGTCATGGCGGGCGGCTGGGCGTCAAGAGTCAGACTGCTCCAAAGAGCATCCTCCACAGCAGGCAGGGGCAGCACTTTGCCGGGAGCAAGGCCGAACACCGTCAGCGTTTCGGCCCGGTGCCAGCCTGTGGGCGGCGGGCAGACGCCCTCGTCCAGAATGACGCTCCCACAGCCGCAGAAGGCCAGAAAGCTTGCCAGCTCCTCCGGGTTTGCATGCCCGGCTGCCCATGCCGTGCGGCCGCTGAGTTCCAGCGCCAGTGTGGGGCCGGCATAGAACCGGCCGGGCTGGCTTTTGCCGAAAATCTGCTGATCCAGCGGCAGCAGGGTGTCCAGCACCCAGCGCCCCCGGCAAGCGTTCCGGAAGCGGGCACGGCGCGCCGGGGTGTTGACCCGTGCGATCACTTGAGCGCGTTGACGATCTTCTTGAACTCACGGCCGCGCACCTCAAAGTTGGGGTACAGGTCGAACGAAGCACTGGCCGGAGACAGGATGATGATGTCGCCGGGCTTTGCGGCGGCGCGGGCCAGCTCCACAGCGTGCTGCATGTTGTCGGCGTGCTGGATGGGCAGCGCTGCTTCGTCAAAGCCTTCGCATTCGCGCACAGCCTTCTCGATACGGGGGCCGGTGGCACCCATCAGCACCAGGTTCTTGACGTGGGCAATGACTTCCGGTGCCAGCGGCTCATACGGGATGTGCTTGTCGTAGCCGCCCGCAATGAGGATGACCTTCTGGTTGAAGCTGCGCAGGCCCGCAATGGTGCGGGTGGGGCTGGTACCGATGGAGTCGTTGTAGTACAGCACGCCGTCCAGGGTGCGCACCGGCTCAATGCGGTGCTCTACACCGGTAAAGGTGCTGCCCACCTGCTGGATGGCTTCCACCGGCACGAGGCCCCACACGGCAGCCGCAGCGGCCAGCAGGTTCTCGATGTTGTGCAGGCCGCGCAGCTTCACGTCCTTCTGAGCCAGGAACGGGGTCACCACACCGTCCTCGGCCATGCAGAGCATGCCGTCCTTGCGCAGGAAGGCGCCGTTGTCGGTGTCGTGCAGGCGGGTGAACCACACCTGCTTGCCCTTGCAGTCCTTCTGCATGGAGCGGCTGATCTCGTTCTCATAGCCCAGCACGGCACGGCAGGGCGGGGTCTGGTACAGCAGGATGTTGCGCTTGGCGTCGATGTACTCCTGCATATCCTTGTGGTGGTCCAGATGGTTGGGGGTGACGTTGGTCACCACGGCCACATTGGGGCTGGAATGCATGCTGATGAGCTGGAAGCTGGACAGCTCTACCACGGCCACATCGTCGGGGCTCACCTCGGGCAGCATGGGCAGCAGCGCTGCACCGATGTTGCCGCCCAGATGTACCTTGCGGCCAGCGGCCTCGAAGAACTTGGCGATCAGGGTCGTGGTGGTGGTCTTGCCGTCGGAGCCGGTCACAGCCACGATGGGGCAGGGGCAGAAATCAAAGAACAGTTCCACCTCGCTGGTGACCATGGTACCGGCCGCCATGGCATCCTGCAGGGGTTTCTCAAAGTAGCCCACAAAGCCGGGGGTGCGCATAATGATATCCTGGCCCTTGAAGCCGTCCAGATAGTTCTCGCCCAGGCTCAGGTCGATGCCCAGCTCCCGGATGGTGGCGGCGTAATCTCCGAAATCCTCCACGCTCTTTTTCTGGTCGCACAGGGTAACGTGTGCCCCTAGCTCCACAAATTCTTTGATCAGGGTCTTGTGGCTGACGCCCGCGCCGATAAAGGCCACCTTTTTGCCCTTGATGAGCTGTTCGAGCTTCTGTTGATCCTTCTGCATAAAAACAGATCCTCCTTCGTACAGTATCGTATTCTGAACACGCCGGAACTGCCCGGCATTTGTGAGTTTCGCTGTACTATTATAGTCCATTTGGCCGCGCTTGGCAACGGAAAACCGTGCACTCGGCACCAAAAAGCGCGGTAAATTCACAAAAAGGCAATTGTTTTTTGTCTGTGTTTCTGCTACACTTGTCGATGCAGAGCCGTTTTTGAGGGTTTCTGCACCATGATGAACGGAATGAGGGTTTCTTTTTTGAATCGTTTTTTGCGCATGACCGCAGTGGTGCTTGCCGCTGCGTTTGCTTTTCTGCTTGCGGGCTGCGGCGGCAGCTCCGCCAGCACCAGCTTTACCTGGTTTGTGGACAATATCCCCGCAAACCTTGACCCGCAGGTAGCCACCAAGGCCGAGGATGTGATCGCCTGCGAGAACCTGTATGGCGGACTCGTGCGCCGCAATGCCAGCGGCGAGCTGGTGCCGGACCTGTGTGAGCGGTGGGAGATCTCCTCCGACGGGCTCACCTATACCTTTTATTTAAAGAGCGGCCTGACCTACACCGGCACGAAAGGTGCCGCCACGGACTACGCCATCACCGCTGAAGATTTCGTGTATGCATTTCGCCGGGTGTTCGACCCCCAGACAGCCTCGCCCTATGCGGTGGAGTTTTCTGCCATCCAGAACAGTGCCGCCGTGCTGGACGGCACTGCCGACCCCGGCACGCTGGGCGTGTCGGCCATCGGAGAACTGACGCTGGTGTTCCGCCTGAGCGAGCGGGACGACACCTTCCTTTCCAAACTCACCCTGCCGGGTGCCATGCCCTGTGACGAAGCCTTTTTTGAGAGCACCCGCGGCACCTACGGTCTGAGCAGTACATCCACTCTGTCCAGCGGCAGCTTTTACATCTACAACTGGACGGCCAGCGGCCTGTTCCTGCGCCGCAGTGCCGCGTCCCCGCTGGTAAACAACCTGCGCCTTGTGCAGAACACCAGCAACACCGACAAGAGTGCCGCCCAGCTCATTGCAGACGAAAAGTGCTCGGCCGCCCTGGATGACACCGCCGAAGCCACTTCCCTGCAGAGCGTGGAATACTCCGACACCACCTGGGCCCTGCTGTTCAACGCATCGGAAGGCTCGGTGTTCGCGGTTGCATCCCTGCGGCAGGCGCTGGCCGGCATCGCCCTGCAGAACCTGTCGGTGCCCTCCTCAGAGCTGTTCACGGAGGTGACCGGCCTTGTTCCGGACGGCCTGACCGTGGACGGCATCGACTACCGCGATGCTGCCGGGGACCTGCTGCCCACCATCCCGGATGCAAAGGCACTGTACATGCAGGCCCGGCAGGGCATGGCCAGCTCCGACTTCAACGGGGTGACCATTCTGCTGCCCCAGGGCTCCGGCCTGACCGAGACGGTGGAGCAGATCAACGGTGCCTGGCAGAAAGACTGTTCCCTCTTCTTCTCGGTGGAAGAGGTGCCGCAGGAGGAGTTCGACGCCCGCCTTGCCAGCGGCAAATACACCATCGCACTGGCTCCCATCCGGGCCGAAGGCGGCAGCGTATACCAGATGCTGCAGCAATTTGCCGGAGACAACAATCTGACCGGTCTCACCGACCCGCTCTATGCCGGGACCCTGTCTGAAAGCACCCGGCGCACCGGCTCCGCACGCTGCCAGCTGCTGCGCGATTGTGAACGCCAGCTATTGGAAGGATGCACCGTGGTGCCGCTTGCTGCCCAGCAGAAGCGTCTGCTGGTGGCCGACGGCGTGGAAGGGCTGGTGTTCGACCCCTTCACCCCGGTGCTGGACCTGACCTACACCACGAAAAACTGACCCGACCGTTTTCGGCGCGATCCGCTCTTGACATTTGTCCCCTGCTTTGCTACAATGATAAAGCAGTGTGCAGGGTTAGCTCATCCGGTAGAGCGACTGCTTCCCAAGCAGTAGGCGGCGGGTTCGAGTCCCGTATCCTGCTCCAGCACAACAAGCCCCCGGTCTTGCACGAATTTCGTGTAGGGTCGGGGGCTTGTTTTATGCCGCTCTTGCGTTTTTCCCGGTACTGTGCTATACTTCTCTGCGAACTGAACAAAAACAGCAGGTGCGTTCCGCCGCAGGCGCTTTGCCGCGGCAGGAACGTTAAAAGGGAAGCGGGTGCAAATCCCGCACGATCTCGTCACTGTGATAAGGGAGCCCGCGGCCCGGGTGCTTCTGGCACCGGCCACTGAAGCGTTGCTTTGGGAAGGCGGCGGCGGGCGCAGATCTTTCAGCCAGGAAACCTGCCTGCTGTTGGTACAGGAGCGCACCGCTCCGGACCACGAGGAATTGGTCGTGCCGAAAAGCCTATGGATCATGGGTCTTTTTGTGTTGCCATTCCGCAAGCAGAAAGGCCTTTTTTGTTTGCGGAAAACGCCCTTTCAGCGCCATGTTCAGGGGTATGCAAACTGTTCTGTACGAACAAAAAGGAAAGGAACTCATCATGAGAAAACGCAACATCCGCAAGGCTGCTGCCGCCCTGACTGCCCTGGCTCTGTGCGCCGGTGTGCTCAGCGGCTGCGGCGGCACCGCATCCAGCACCGCTTCCAGTGCAGCAAGTTCTTCTGCCGCTGCCAGCAGCGAAGCATCCGGCGAGGACGCCGACGAGGCTGCCGCAAAGAACGTGGCAGACCTGATCGATGCCATCTATGTCCAGGAGCGCAACGACAGCACCGACGAGCAGTGTGCTGCTGCCAAGGCTGCCTGGGACGCCTTGACCGACGCTCAGAAGGAGCTGGTGGAAGGCGAAAATGCTGACCCCGATTACTTTGGCCGTGACACCGGCGATGCTTCCAAGGATGCCGCCCGCAACGAGGACAACATCGGCGAGAACGAGCTGCTGGTGGTCTCCTTTGGCACCTCCTTCAACGACAGCCGTGTGAAGGACATCAAGGGCATCGAGGACGCCCTGCAGGCCGCCTACCCTGACTGGAGCGTGCGCCGCGCCTTTACCGCACAGATCATCATCAACCATGTGCAGGCCCGTGACGGCGAGAAGATCGACAACATGCAGCAGGCCATGGATCGCGCTGTGGCCAACGGCGTGAAGAACCTGATCGTGCAGCCCACCCATCTGATGCACGGTGCCGAGTACGACGAGATGATGGAGATGATTGACTCCTACCGCGACAAGTTCGAGAGCGTTGCCGTGGCTGAGCCCCTGCTGGGCGAGGTCGGCTCTGACGCCACCGTGATCAACTCCGACAAGGAAGTGGTTGCCAAGGCCGTGACCGAGGCCGCCGTGAAGGATGCCGGTTACGAGAGCCTGGACGCCGCCGCTTCCGAGAAGGTCGCCTTCGTGTTCATGGGCCACGGCACTTCCCACACTGCAAAGGTGAGCTACAGCCAGATGCAGACCACCATGCAGACCCTGGGCTATGACAATGTGTTCATCGGCACCGTGGAGGGTGAGCCCGAGGAAACTGCCTGCGAGAACGTGATCGAGGCTGTGAAGGCCGCCGGTTACACCAAGGTCGTCCTGCGTCCCCTGATGGTAGTGGCAGGCGACCACGCCAACAACGACATGGCCGGTTCCGACGAGGATTCCTGGTTGAGCCAGTTCAACGCCTCCGGCGCATTTGAGTCTGTGGACTGCCAGATCGCCGGTCTGGGCGAAGTGCCCTCCATTCAGGAGCTATACGTTGCCCACACCAAGTCTGCCCTTGATTCTCTGAACGGCTGAAAATAACTGTCAAATTGCCCGAAGGGAGTGATCTTTTCGGGCAATTTTTATTTTTGGCAGGATTGTGGTATACTGAAACACGCAGGGAGTTTCTCCCTTTCTGATTCTGAAACATTGAGGTATTTTTCTATGCGCTGCAAACAGATGCTTTCCCTTTCCGTTGTCACCGTGCTGCTGGCCGCTTCTCTGGCAGGCTGCGGCACTTCTTCCACCGCTCCGTCGGCCGTCTCTTCCGAGGCCCCTTCCAGCGCGGCAAGTTCCGCCGCATCCGAAGTCACGGAGACCGCCGCTCTGCCGGACGGCGTATACACTGCCGAGTTTGATACCGACAGCGGCATGTTCCATGCCAACGAGGCCTGCGACGGCAAAGGCACCCTGACCGTCAAGGACGGCAAGATGACCTTCCATGTCAGCCTGGTGTCCAAAAAGATCGTGAACCTGTACCCCGGCCTGGCCGCTGATGCCGAGGCCCACAAAACGGACTGGCTGCTGCCCACCACCGACACTGTGACCTACTCCGACGGCACCAGCGAAGAGGTGTACGGCTATGACATCCCGGTCACCGCATTGGATGAGGACTTCCCGCTGGCCATTCTGGGTTCCAAGGGTACCTGGTACGACCACACCGTGAGCGTGCGCAATGCCCAGCCCACGACCGAGGAGACCTCCGAGACCCCCGCAGACGGCGAATACACCGTATCTGTGGCACTGGAGGGCGGCTCCGGCCGTGCCACCGTGGACAGCCCCGCCACTCTGACCGTGGCCGACGGCAAGATGACCGCCACCATCGCATGGAGCAGCCCCAACTATGACTATATGGTCGTGGACGGCGAGAAGTACCTGCCCACCAACACCGAGGGCAATTCCACCTTTGAGATCCCGGTCGCTGCCCTGGGCACCCCGCTGGCCGTGACCGCCGACACGGTGGCCATGAGCACCCCGCACGAGATCGAATACACCCTGACCTTTACTTTGGAGTAACCTTCCATGAAGCTGACCCGCGCTCAATTTTTAAAGGCACTGCCCGCCGCGGTGCTGGCGCTTGCAGGCTGCACTGCCGCGCCTACTGCACCGGCCGATACGGACGAGCTGGTGTTTGACCACGCCTACCCGCTGGACTACGCCACCCAGTTTACCGCCGACTGCTATGCGGACGGCTCTACCCTGCTGACCATCCCGGACGCACAGGCAAAGTTCCTTGTCCGGCCGGAAGGCGCTGCCACCCTGCGCACTGTGCCCGAGGGCGTGACCGTTTTGCAGCAGCCGCTGCAGAACCTCTATCTGGTGTCCACCTCGGTGATGGACCTGTTCCTTGCACTGGACGCACTGGACTGCATCGCCCTGAGCGGCACCCGCGCCGAGGGCTGGTATCTGGACGAGGCCCGGCAGGCCATGCTGGACGGGCGCATTGCCTATGCGGGCAAATACAGCGCCCCGGACTACGAGCAGATCCTTGCCGCGAATTGCGGCCTTGCCATCGAGAACACCATGATCTACCACACCCCGGAGGTCAAGGAGCAGCTGGAGCGCTTCGGCATCCCGGTGCTGGTGGAGCGTTCCAGCTACGAGAGCGGCCCGCTGGCCCGCATGGAGTGGATCAAATTCTACGGCATCCTGCTGGGCAAGGAGGAACTGGCACAGCAGGTGTTTGACCGACAGGCGGAGCGCATCGCTCCCCTGCTGGACCAGCAGTCCACCGGCAAGAGCTGCGCGTTCTTTTCTATCTCGGCCAACAATCTGGCCAACGTGCGCAAGGGCGGCGACTATGTGGCCCGCATGATCGAGATGGCCGGGGCCGACTATGTGTTTGCCGATCTGACCGACAGCGGCAACAGCCTTTCCACCATGAACCTGCCGCTGGAAGACTTCTACGCCGGTGCACGGGACGCCGACTTCCTGATCTACAACAGTACCATTGAGGGCGTTGTCTCCACCACTGACGAGCTGGTGGCCAAGTGCTCCCTGCTGGCGGACTTCAAGGCTGTGCAGAATGGGCATGTCTGGTGCGTTGCCCAGAGCTTTTTCCAGCAGAGCATGGAATTGGCCGATTTCATCCTGGAGCTGCACCGTCTGTTCACCGAGGATGCGCCGGACGGATTGCAGTATTTCATTCACGTTGAGTAAGGAACCGCTTATGACCCGCAAAAAACGCTATCTGTTTTCTTATCTCCTGCTGGCGCTGGCGCTGGTGGTTCTGTTTGCTGCCAACCTGTTCTGGGGCAGTGTTTCCCTGACCCCCGGTGCCGTGCTGGCGGCCCTGACCGGCCGCGGGCAGGACGCACTGTCGGTGGGCATCATCACCCAGCTGCGCCTGCCCCGGGCCGTGATGGTGGTGTTGCTGGGCGCGGCACTCTCTGCGGCAGGCTATCTGCTGCAGACCTTTTTTGCCAACCCCATCGCTGGGCCTTTTGTCATGGGTATTTCCAGCGGAGCCAAGCTAGCCGTAGCACTGGTGATGGTGATGTTCCTGAACCACGGCCTGCTCACCAGCTCCCTCACCCTGATCCTGGCCGCCTTTGCGGGGGCTATGGCCGCCATGGCCTTTGTGCTAGCGGTGGCCCGTCGGGTGCAACGCATGAGCATTCTGGTCATCTGCGGCGTCATGATCGGTTACATCTGTTCCGCTGTCACCGAGTTCGTGGTGGCATTTGCGCAGGACTCCAACATCGTCAACCTGCACAACTGGTCACAGGGCAGTTTTTCCGGCATGACCTGGGGCAATGTACAGGCGGCGGCACTGGTGGTGCTGCCTGCGCTGGCAGCAGCTTTCTGCCTCTCCAAACCCATGAGCGCCTACCAGATGGGCGAAGCCTATGCCCAGAGCGTGGGCGTGAACGTGAAGCGTTTTTCCCGGCTGCTGGTACTGCTTTCCAGTCTGCTGGCGGCCTGTGTCACGGCATTTGCGGGGCCCATCTCCTTTGTGGGCATCGCAGTGCCGCATCTGGTCAAGCAGCTGCTGGGCAGCGCAAAGCCGCTGGTGGTGCTGCCGGGCTGCTGCCTGGGCGGGGCCGCCTTCTGTTTGCTGTGCGACCTGATTGCCCGCAGCCTGTTTGCTCCCACGGAGCTTTCCATCAGCGCGGTCACCGCCGTGTTTGGTGCGCCGGTGGTCATCGGGCTGCTCATCCGCCGGAACCGGGAGGGTGCACAATGAAGGAATTTCTCTGTGAAACGCAGGAGCTTGCCATCGGCTACGGCAAAACGCCGCTGGCCTCCGGCATTGCACTGGGGGCAAATCCGGGGCAGATCCTTGTCCTTGTTGGCCCCAACGGTGCGGGCAAATCCACCCTGCTCAAAACACTGGCCGGGCAACTGGCCCCGCTGGGCGGCACTGTGCTGCTGGACGGGCAGGACCTGACCGCCTACACCGGCACGGCCCGGGCGCAGAAGCTGGCTCTGATGCTGCCCCACACCCGCCGCACCGAGCTGACCACCTGCTTTGAGTTTGCCGCCGCCGGGCGCATCCCCTACACCGGGCGGCTGGGCATTCTGTCCGACGCCGACCGGCAGGCCGTGCAGGATGCACTGGAAATTGCCGGAGCTGCGCATCTCGCGGACCGGGACTTCAACTGCATCAGTGATGGCCAGCGTCAGCGCGTTTTGCTGGCCCGCGCCATCTGCCAGCAGCCTAAAGTGCTGCTGCTGGACGAGCCCACCTCCTTTCTGGACATCAAGGGCAAGATCGAGCTGCTGACCATCCTGCAGAAGCTGGCCCATGAACAGGGCCTTGCGGTCATCGTGAGCCTGCATGAGCTGGACATGGCACAGAAGATCGCGGACGCAGTGGTGTGCGTGTTCCCGGACCACGTTTCCGGCGTGCTGACCCCGGATGCCGCCTTTGCCCCGGACAATATCCGTGCCCTCTACGCGCTGAGCGAAGAACAGTATACGGCCCTGTTCGGGCAGGCAAAGCCCCAAAAGCCCACGTTCGAGCACTACGTCCGCAGCGGGCAGAAGCTGCTGCGCTGCGGCTATACCACCGGCACCTGTGCGGCGCTGGGGGCAGCGGGCGCGGCCAGGCTGCTGCTCACCGGCCATGCGCCGGAGACGGTGGCGCTGCGCACCCCAAAGGGCATCGTGGTGGAGGTAGCACCCCTGTTCTGCCGCCGCACCGACACTGGGGCCGAATGCGCCATTGAAAAGGACGGCGGCGACGACGTGGATGTGACCACCGGCCTGCCGGTGATCGCCACAGTGGAGCTGCTGCCGGGCTGCACGGACATCCGCATCGACGGCGGCAGAGGTGTGGGCCGGGTGACCAAACCCGGCCTCGACCAACCCGTTGGTGCCGCCGCCATCAACCATGTGCCCCAGCAGATGATTGCCGAGGCCCTGCGCCGGGAGGCTGAAGCCGCCTGTTATACCGGCGGCTTTGCGGTGACCATTTCCATCCAGAACGGCGAGGAAGTGGCCCGGCGCACCTTCAACCCGCACATCGGGGTGGAGGGCGGCCTTTCGGTGCTGGGCACCAGCGGCATCGTGGAGCCCATGAGCCAGCAGGCCATTCTGGACACCATCCAGCTGGAAATGAACCAGGCTGTTTTGCGGGCCGGTACCCCAAAGCGGCTCATCCTTGCCCCGGGCAACTACGGGCTGGACTACCTGCACGACACCTACCCGGCCTTTGCGGCCATCCCGGTGGTCAAGACCTCCAACTTCATCGGAGATACGCTGGATATGGCAGCCTCTGCCGGGTTTGAACAGGTGCTGCTGGTGGGCCATGTGGGCAAGCTGGTCAAGGTGGCCGGCGGCATCATGAACACCCACTCCCACACGGCCGACTGCCGCACCGAGCTGTTCTGTGCCCACGCCGCCCTCTGTGGGGCAAGCCGGGAGCTGTGCGCGGCTTTGTACGCCGCCGCCACCACCGACGCCTGTTTGGAGCTGCTGGACGCCGCCGGACTGCGCGCCCCGGTGCTGGAAAGCCTGCTGGATGCCATCCAGATGCACCTCGACCGCCGGGCGGGTGAAGCCTTCCGGGTGGGTGCAGTGCTGTTTTCCAACCAGCACGGGCCGCTTGGCGCAACACAAACTGCAAAGGAGCTGCTTGAACAATGGAACAACGCATGACCGGCACCTTTTACGGGGTCAGCGTCGGCCCCGGCAATCCGGAGCTGCTGACTTTGCAGGCCGTGCGTCTGCTGCGGCAGTGCCCGGTGCTGGCTGCGCCGCAGACCGCTTCCGGGCAGATGCTGGCGCTGGACATCGCCCGCCGGGCACTGGGCGCAGAGCTGGACGGCAAGACCATTCTGCCCCTGCAGTTTGCCATGAGTCGGGACGTCGCCGTGCTGCGCGCTTCTCACGAGACCGCTGCCAGCGCAGTGCGGCCCTTTCTGGATGCCGGGCAGGATGTGGCCATGCTGAACCTGGGTGACGTGTCCATTTATGCCACCTTTGGCTATCTGCAGGAGATCCTGCAGGCGCAGGGCTATGCCACCGCGATGGCAGCGGGTGTGCCCAGCTTCTGCGCGGCTGCAGCCCGGCTGAACCAGCCCCTTACCGGCGGCATGGACGCTCCGCTGACCATCGCCCCCGGCAGCCGGGCCGACGAGGTATTGGACGCCCCCGGCACGAAAGTCCTGATGAAAACCGGGCGTCAGCTGCCCGCCCTGCTGGACACCCTGGACGCCCACGGTGCGTTGAGCCGCAGCGCCCTCGTGTGCAGCTGCGGCCTGCCGGACGAAATGATCTTCCCCGACCTTTCGACTGCGCGCCCGCCGCAGGATGGCAGCAAGGCCGGATATTTTGCAACGGTACTGGTAAAGGAGTAACTGCTATGGTACACTTTGTAGGCGCGGGGCCCGGTGCCCCGGACCTGATCACTCGGCGGGGCGCAGCCCTGCTGCAGGAGGCTGATTGCATCATTTATGCGGGCAGTCTGGTCAACCCGGCCCTGCTGGGACTGGCAAAACCCGGCTGCGCCATTTACAACAGCGCCGAGATGACGTTGGAACAGGTGCTGGATGTGATGCGCACCATGGAGGCAGACGGCAAAATCACCGTGCGCCTGCACACCGGCGACCCCTGCCTGTACGGGGCCATCCGGGAGCAGATGGATGCACTGGACGCCGACGGCATCGCCTACGATGACACGCCCGGCGTGTCCAGCTTCTGCGGCGCGGCGGCGGCACTGAATGCCGAATACACCCTGCCCACCGTGAGCCAGACCGTGATCATCACCCGCATGGAAGGCCGCACCCCGGTGCCCGAGCGGGAAAAGCTGGCCAGTCTTGCCGCCCACGGGGCCACTATGGTGATTTTTCTGTCCATCGGTCTGGTGGACAAGGTGCAGGATGCTCTGCTGCAGGGCGGTGCCTACACGCCGGACACCCCCGCCGCCGTGGTATACAAGGCCACCTGGCCGGAGCAGAAAACCGTGCGCTGTACCGTGGGTTCTCTGGCGCAGAGCGTGCACGACGCCGGCATCACCAAAACAGCGCTCATCGTGGCAGGCGATTTCCTTGGCACCCGGTACGAGCGCAGCAAGCTGTACGACCCCGGTTTTACCACCGAGTTCCGCAAGGGGTCCGACCAATGACCCGGGCCTATCTGGCCTTTACCGACACCGGTCTGGCACTGGCCCGGCGGCTGGCAGACGCCCTGCCCGGCAGTGTGGACCGCTGCGGCAGCGGCGGCGTCTCCCTTGCCGGGTGGACCGCCCTGCAGTTCGCGCAGAGCGACGCCCTTGTTTTTGTGGGAGCCGTGGGCATTGCGGTGCGGGCCATTGCGCCGCACTGCCGCAGCAAGGCGTCGGACCCGGCGGTGGTGGTACTGGACGAATGCGGCCGCTTTGCGGTGCCGGTGCTGTCCGGCCATCTGGGCGGTGCCAATGACCTGGCCCGTGCACTGGCCGCCGTGTGCGGAGCCGTTCCGGTGATCACCACGGCCACCGACGCCCACGGCATTTTTGCGGTGGACGAGTGGGCAAAGCACCAGAACTGCACGGTGCTGGAAGCGGAGCGCATCAAGCATGTCAGCAGCAAGCTGCTGGCCGGGCAGTCGGTGCGGTTTGCCGCTGAGTTTCCCGTGCAGGGCACCCCGCCCGCCGGGGTGGATCCTGCACGGACCCCTGCCGAAGCCGATTTTGCCCTTACCCTCTCCCCTGCCGGGGACGCTTTGCATCTGGTGCCCCGCATCGGGGTGCTGGGCATCGGCTGCCGCAGGGGGACGTGTGCCGAGCAGTTGGAAGCCGCCTTTGCGGACTTCTGCGCCCGGCACAGCATTGCCCCGGCGTGCATCGCAGCGGCGGCCAGCATCGACCTGAAGGCCGACGAGGCCGGGCTGCTGGCGTTCTGCCGGGCCCACGGCTGGCCCATCACATTTTATTCTGCGGAGCAGCTGCGGGCACTGCCCGGGCCGTTCACACCATCTCCCTTCGTGCAAAGCGTCACCGGGGTGGACAACGTGTGTGAGCGGGCCGCTGTGCTGGCGTCCGGCGGCTGCATCCGCATCCCGAAACAGGCGGGCGGCGGTGTGACCTTTGCGCTGGCGCTGTGCCCCTATGCCCCGGACTGGAGGTGGCAGAATGGCTGATATCGTATATGTGGTCGGGCTTGGCCCCGGCGACCCGCAGTTTTTGACCGCACAGGCGCAGAGCGCCCTGGAAGAAGCCGAGGTGCTGTGCGGCTATCCGGTCTATCTGGATCTGGTACGCCCCTATTACCCGGAAAAAGAATATTATGCCACCGGTATGACCAAAGAACTGGACCGCTGCCGCTGGGCGCTGGAAACTGCCCACAGCGGCCGGACCGTGGCTCTGGTGTGCAGCGGTGACGCCGGAGTGTACGGCATGGCCAGCCCCCTGCTGGAGCTGGCCGAAGGCTGCCCGGACGTGACCGTGGAGGTGGTGCCCGGCCTGACTGCCGCCCTGAGCGGCGGCGCGGTGCTGGGTGCCCCGCTGGCCCATGATTTCTGTGTGCTCTCTCTTTCCGACCGGCTCACCCCGTGGGAGGTCATCGAAAAGCGGCTGGCCGCAGCGGCCATGGGCGATTTCTGCATGGCGGTGTACAACCCTTCTTCCAAGGGGCGGCCGGACTATCTGGCCCGGGCCGTGCGCATCCTGCTGCAAAACGGCAAGGCCCCGGACACCGTCTGCGGGCTGGTGCGCAACATCGGCCGGGAAGGCCAGAGCGCTCAGGTGCTGACGCTGGCCCAGCTGGAGCAAACGCCCGTGGATATGTTCACCACCGTGTACATCGGCAACCGCAACACCCGGGTGCTGCAGGGCCGCATGGTCACGCCGCGGGGGTACCGCGTATGAGGGCAGTGGTGTTCAGCGGCACCACCGAGGGCCGCATTTTTTCCCGACAGCTGGCCCAGCTTGGGGCGGACGTTCTGGTGAGCGTGGCCACCCCGCTGGGCAGCGAGGAACAGGGCAGCTTTGCCGGCATCACGGTGCACTGCGGCCGGTTGACCCCGGACGAGATGGCCGCCCTTGTGCAGGGAGCCGATCTGTGCGTAGACGCCACCCACCCCTATGCAGTGGACGCCACCCGCAACATCCGCACAGCCTGCCGCACCGCCGGGGTGGAATATCACCGGCTGCTGCGGGCACCGAGTGCCCTGCCTGCCGGGAGCATGGTGTTCCAGTCGGCGGCACATGTGGCGGATTTTCTGGCCCAAACGCAGGGCAATGTCCTGCTGGCCACCGGGGCCAAGGAGCTGCCTGCCTTTGCGCAGCTGGCACCGGAACGGCTGTACCCCCGTGTGCTGCCCACGCTGGACGGCATTGCCGCCTGCGAGGCCGCGCACATCCCCCACAAGAATATCCTTGCTTTGCAGGGACCGTTCTCCTACGCGCTGAACCGGGCCCTGCTGGAGCAGTTCTCCATTCGCTTTCTCGTGACCAAGGACGGCGGGGCCGCCGGTGGCTTTGCCGAGAAAGCGCAGGCTGCCGCCGACACCGGCGTCCAGCTCATCGTGATCCGCCGCCCGGCCGAGACCGGTGAGATGGCAGACCAGATTCTGACCCGCTGCAGGGAGGTGCTGAAAGGATGACCACACTCATTGGTATGGGCTCCGGCACCCCCGGCAGCCTGACCGCACAGGGCCTTGCCGCCCTGCAGGGTGCCGACCGCATTCTGGGTGCAAAGCGGCTGCTGGCCACACTGCCGGAGGGCTGCACCGGAAACCGGCAGGCCCTGTACAAACCGGACGAAATTCTGGCCTGTCTGGCCGCGCACCCGGACGAGGAAATTGCGCTGGTGTACAGCGGCGATACCGGGTTCTACTCCGGCGCATCCCAGCTGCTGCCCATGCTGCGGGCCTTTGGCATCTCCTGCCGGGTGCTGCCCGGCCTTTCCAGCGTACAGCTGCTGGCCGCCGCCGTAGGCCGCCCCTGGCAGGACTGGACTCTTGTTTCTGCCCACGGCTGTGCCTGCGACCCGGTATCCGCCTGCATGAACCATAAAACCGTATTCTTTCTCACCGGCGGGGCCGAGACCCCGGCCACCCTGTGTGCCGCGCTGACCGCCGCCGGGCTGGGCGATGCCCACGCCCTTGTAGGCGAAAACCTTGGCACTCCCGACGAAAAGATCCACTTTGGCACCGCGCAGGAACTGGCCGGGCAGGCCTTTGCTTCCCTGAGCGTCCTGCTGGTGGAACATGCCGTGCACCCGGAACGCCGCACCCCCGGCCTGCCGGATGAGGCCTTCATCCGGGGCGAGGTGCCCATGACCAAGCAGGAAGTGCGGGCCGCCGCGCTGGCCAAACTGGCCGTGCGCCCCGCCGATACCCTGTGGGACGTGGGGGCCGGTACCGGCAGCGTGAGCGTGGAGCTGGCACTGGCCGCCCCGCAGGGGCATGTGTATGCGGTGGAGTGTGAGCCGGACGCCTGCGCCCTCATCCGCCGGAACCGCGAAAAATTTGCGGCGTGGAACCTTTCCCTCATTGAGGGCCGTGCCCCTGCCGCACTGGAAGCCCTGCCTGCCCCGGATGCCGTGTTCATTGGCGGCACCAAGGGCAGCATGGCCGCGGTGGTGGACACGGTTCTGGCCAAAAACGCCAATGCGCACATCTGCATTGCCGCCATTGCGCTGGAATCCCTGAGCGCCGCCATTGCAGCCCTTACGGCTCATGGCCTTTCCGCTGAGGTGACCCAGCTTGCCGTGAGCCGTACCAGACCGGCAGGCAGGCTCCACCTGCTGACCGCCAACAACCCCATTTTTCTGATCACGGGAGAACGCAAATGATGCAGTTCGTCATCGCCGCACCGCGTTCCGGCAGCGGCAAGACCACCGTCACCTGCGCCCTGCTGGCCGCGTTGAAAAAGCGGGGCATGGACCCCTGCGCCTTCAAGAGCGGGCCGGACTACATCGACCCCATGTTCCACCGGTCGGTGCTGGGAGTGGAGAGCCACAATCTGGATCTTTATCTTTCTGCCAAAAATACGGTACGGGAACTGTACGCCCATTATGCCGCCGGACACGGGGCTGTGGTGTGCGAAGGGGCCATGGGTTTTTACGATGGGCAAGGCCTGACCACCCGCGCCAGTGCCTGGGAGCTGGCCGATGCGCTGGACCTGCCGGTACTGTTGGTGGTACAGCCCAAGGGGGCCAGTGTGACGCTGGCCGCAGAGATCCAGGGCCTTGTGCATTTCAAACCGGAGAGCCACCTTGCAGGCATCCTGCTGAATGACTGCTCCGAAAAGCTCTTCCGGATGCTCAAGCCCCTACTGGAAACCGAGACCGGCCTGCCGGTGCTGGGGTATCTGCCCCGCCTGCCGCAGGCGGTGGTGGAGAGCCGCCATCTGGGCCTGAAAACCGCCGGAGAGATCACCGATCTTGCCCAGAAGATCGGCCTGCTGGCCGATGCGCTGGAAGCAAATCTGGACTGGGCAACGCTGGAAGCGCTGACCGAACGACCGGCTCCTGCCCCGGTGCCGCCGCCTGCTCTGCAAACGGCGGGCGTCCGCATTGCTGTGGCACAGGATAAGGCATTCTGCTTTGCCTACGCCGAAACGCTGGACTGCCTGCGCACTGCCGGGGCAGAACTGGTGTTCTTCAGTCCGGTGCACGACACCACCCTGCCGGAGGACATCTGCGGGCTGTATCTGCCCGGCGGCTACCCGGAACTGTATGCCCGGCCGCTGAGCGAAAACAAAACCATGCGCGATGCCATCCGGGATGCCGTAAATGGCGGCCTGCCCACGGTGGCAGAGTGCGGCGGCTTTCTGTATCTGGGGCAGACGCTGGAAGATGCCAGCGGTACCGCCTGGCCCATGGCAGGCGTTCTGCCCGGCAAAGGCGTCAAGGTGGGGCGGCTGGTGCGGTTCGGCTATGCCGACATGACCGCCAAAGCCGACAGCCTGCTGTTCCATGCCGGAGAGCATTTGTATATTCACGAATTCCACCACTGGGATTCCACCGACAATGGTTCGGGCTTTTCCGTTTGGAAAAGCGAAAAAGCACAGTGGGAATGCGGATTTGCAAGCATGAGTTTGTACGCCGGTTTCCCGCATCTTTACTGGGCAGGCACTCCCCTGCCCCGCCGCTTTGTGAGCGGTGCAAAGTTCTATCAACGACAAAAGAGAAACACACATGACTGAAACGGAACTGAAAACTTTACTTTCCGGCATCACCCCGCCGGATGAAGCTGCCCGCGCCGCCGCCCACGCCCACTGGGCCGGGTTGGCCAAACCTCTGGGCGGGCTGGGCGCACTGGAAACTTTGCTGGAAGATGCCGCCGCCCTCACCGGCAGTGCGGCGCTGGATGTTTCCCGCCGGGCTGTGCTGGTGCTCTGCTCCGACAACGGCGTGGTGGCTCAGGGCGTGAGCCAGACCGACCAGAGCGTGACCCGCGCAGTGGCGGAGAATCTGGCTGCCCGGCGTACCAGCGTGTGCCAGATGGCCCGTACTGCCCACTGCGATGTGGTGCCCGTGGACATGGGCATGGCCGGTGACCCGATGCCGGGGGTGGCAGACTGCCGCATTGCCGCCGGTACTGCCGATTTCACGCAGGGTCCCGCCATGACCCGCGCCCAGGCTGTGGAGGCCGTCGGCCGGGGCATCCGGCTGGTGCAGGAGCAGAAAGCTGCCGGTGTGCAGCTGCTGGCCACCGGCGAAATGGGCATTGGCAACACCACCACTTCCAGTGCGGTGGCAGCGGTGCTGCTGGGCCAGCCGGTGGAACGGATGACCGGCCGGGGAGCCGGCCTTTCGGATGAAGGACTGGCCCGCAAGGTGGATGCCATCTGCCGGGGCATCCTGCGCAACGAGCCGGACCCCACAGACCCTCTGGACGTGCTGGCCAAGCTGGGCGGCTTTGATCTTGCCGGGCTGTGCGGCGTCTTTCTGGGCGGTGCGCTGGAAGGCGTGCCCGTGGTAATGGACGGCTTCATCAGCGGCGTGGCGGCCCTGTGCGCCGTGCGGCTGTGCCCTGCCGCGGCCAAAGCGGTGTTTGCCAGTCACTGTTCCTCGGAGCCTGCCGCCCATCTGGTGCTGGATGCACTGGGCAAGGCCCCGCTTCTCACCGCCGGGCTGCATCTGGGCGAGGGCACCGGCGCTGTGGCCAGCCTCCCGCTGTGGGACATGGCACTGGCGGTGTACGACCACTGTTATTCCTTTGCGGAGGGCGGCATCACGCCGTACACCCCGCAATGCTGACGCTGGTGATCGGCGGGGCGGCCAGCGGAAAAAGCGAATACGCCGAGAGTCTGGTACTGCGCAGCGCTCTGCCGCGCTATTATCTGGCCACCATGCAGGTGTGGGACGCCGAATGTGCCGCCCGGGTGGAAAAGCACCGCAGAATGCGGGCGGCAAAACAGTTTGAAACGGTGGAGTGCCCCCTGCATCTGGACGCCGTGCATCTGCCCGCCCGTGGTACCGCGTTGCTGGAAGATCTGGGCAACCTGACTGCCAACGAGCTCTATGATCCCGCCGGGGCCGGGCCGCAGACCGCGCAGGCCATTCTTTCCGGGCTGGACGCCGTGTATGCCCAGTGTGAAACCCTGATCGTCGTCTCCAACGAGGTGTTCAGCGGCGGGGCCGACTACGCAGGCGACACCGACCGCTATCTGCTGGCGCTGGCGCAGGTGAACAATGCACTGGCCGCGCGGGCCGACGCCGTGGTGCGGGTGGTGTGCGGCATCCCTGTTTATTATAAAGGAGTGGAAAAATGATCGTTTTGCAGACCGTTGCCGTGGCGTTCGCCATGTTTTCGGCTGTGCCGGTGCCGCAGTTCAACTGGACCGAAAAGAACATGCGGTATGCGATGTGCGCCTTCCCGCTTATCGGGGTGGTCATCGGGCTGCTGTGGTTCCTGTGCGGCGTGCTGCCCCTGCCGGGTGCGGCGCGGGCGGCGGGCTTCTGCCTGATCCCGGTCTGGGTCACCGGCGGCATCCATCTGGACGGCTACGCCGACACCTGCGACGCACTTTCGAGCTACGGCGACCGGGAAAAGAAACTGGAGATCTTAAAGGACCCTCACTGCGGGGCCTTTGCCGTGATCCGTCTGTGCAGCTACTTTGCGGCCTATCTGGCCCTGTGCGCCTGTGTACAGTTCACCCCGCAGGCAGGGCTGCTCTGGATGATGGCACTGGTGCTGGAACGGGCGCTCTCCGGCTATGCGGTGGCGGCGTTCCCCATGGCAAAGAACACCGGCCTTGCCCACACCTTTGCCTCGGCAGCCGACAGAGCCACTGTACGCCGGGTGCTGGCCCTTTTGGCCGCTGTACTGTGCTGCGCCATGCTGGCACTGGGTGGTTGGGCGCTGGTGCTGGCCGCACTGGCTGTGCTGTGGCGGTACCACGCCGTTGCCTGCAAGCAGTTCGGCGGCATCACCGGTGATCTGGCCGGGTGGTTTTTGCAGAAAACCGAGATCTGGATGCTGGCGGCACTGTGTGCCTGCCAGTGGGGAGGGCTGTTATGATCTTTATCACCGGGCCGCTTTACAGCGGCAAGCGCACCTTTGCCAAGACCCTGCCCGGACGGTGCATCTGCGATGTACAGGAGCTGGCCGCCGGGGCCGAAAATCTGGAAAAACTCGCGGACGAGCTGTCCGCTTACGATATCGTGCTTGCCACCGAGGTGGGCGGCGGCGTGGTACCCATGGACCCCGCCGAACGTGCCGGACGCGAAGCCGCCGGGCGGCTGGCCTGTCTGCTGGCCGCACGGGCAGGCTGCGTTGTGCAGATGTTCTGCGGCATCCCCACCATTCTGAAAGGAGAACTGCCAACATGCTGATCTATTTCCTGCGCCACGGCCTGACCGAATACAATGCCGAGAAGCGCTATCAGGGCCAGCGGGACATCCCGCTTTCTGCCGTTGGCCGTGCGATGCTGCGCAAGGCAGACATCGAGCCCAAAACCGTGTACATCACCCCGCTGTGCCGCACCCGGCAGACCGCTGAGGTGCTGTTCCCCACTGCAAAGCTGGTGGTGGTGGACGGCCTGAAGGAGATGTGCTTCGGCAGCTTTGAGGGCCGCAATTACATCGAGATGGAGCACGACCCGGACTATCTGGCCTGGGTAGCCGCCAACTGTGAGAGCCCCTGCCCGGACGGCGAGACCAAGGCCGCTTTTTCTGAGCGCATCTGCCGCGCCTTTTCGGCACTGGTGGACAAGGCACTGGCCGACGGTGAGGAGCTTCTGGTCATCCTGGCCCACGGCGGCACCCAGATGGCCGCGTTGGAGCGCTACGCCCTGCCCCATAAAGACTACTACGAATGGTGCGGCCCCAACGCGGGCGGCTTTGTGCTGGACGCCGCCGACTGGGCCGACAAGCGGGTGCTGCACCTTGTAAAGACCGTGCAGTACACCAGGGAGACCGACGTATGACCGGGCTGGCCGTTCTGGGCGGCTTTGTGCTGGACACCCTCTTCGGCGACCCCGCGTGGCTGCCCCACCCGGTGGTGCTCATGGGCAAGGCCATCTCCGCGCTGGAAAAGCGCCTGCGCGCCCGCCTGCCCAAAACGCCCCAGGGCGAACTGCTGGGCGGCGGCATCGTGGCTTTTTGCCTGCCGGTGGGCACCTTTGTGTGCACCGGCCTTGTCTGCCTGGGCGCAGCAAAGCTCAGCCCGTGGCTGGGGCTGGCCGTGCAGATGTTCTGGTGCGGGCAGGCACTGGCCGCAAAGGGCCTTGCGCAGGAGAGCATGAACGTGCACAAGGAGCTTGTGAAGGGCGACCTGCCCGCAGCCCGCAAGGCTGTGAGCCGTATCGTGGGCCGCGACACCCAGAATCTGACCGCTGAGGGTGTGACCAAAGCCGCTGTGGAGACCGTGGCCGAAAATGCCAGCGACGGCGTGATCGCGCCGCTGCTGTATATGCTCATCGGCGGGGCACCGCTGGCGCTGACCTACAAGGCCATCAACACCATGGACAGCATGCTGGGCTACAAAAACGAAAAGTACCTTTCTTTCGGCCGCATCCCCGCCAAGCTGGACGACGCGGCAAACTATCTGCCCAGCCGTCTGGCGGGTCTGCTGTGGTGCGCGGCGGCGGCCCTGACCGGCAACAGTGCCAACGGGGCGTGGCGTATCTGGCGGCGGGACCGGCGCAACCATGCCAGCCCCAACAGTGCCCAGACCGAGAGCGCGTGTGCCGGAGCACTGGGCGTGCAGCTGGCCGGGCCTGCCTACTATTTTGGGGAATATTACCCCAAGCCTACCATTGGCGACGCCCTGCGTCCCATTGAGCCGGAGGACATCCGCCGCGCCAATAAAATGATGTATGCCGAAAGCCTGCTGGCCCTGCTGCTGGGGCTGGCGATCCGAGGGGTGATCTTATGACACAGCTGACACACGGCGGCGACTGGGCCGGATATCGGGCACAGTACGGGCACGACGCGCTGGATTTTTCGGCCAACGTGAGCCCGCTGGGCCTGCCGCAGGGCGTGGCGAACGCCATTGCTGCCGCCTTGCCTCACGCCGACCGCTACCCCGACCCCCTGTGCCGGGCACTGCGGGCAAAGCTGGCCCCGCACGAGGGGATCCCGGCAGAATCTATCCTCTGCGGCAACGGCGCGGCAGACCTGATCTTCCGGCTGGCGTGGGCGGCAAAGCCCCGCACCGCGCTGGTGACCGCCCCCACTTTTGCCGAGTACGCCGCCGCGCTGGAAAGTGCGGGCTGTGCGGTGCGGCGACATTTTCTGCAGGCAGAGGTCGATTTTGCCGTGACGGATTCCATCCTCACCTCCATCACGCCGGAGGTGGACATGGTATTTCTCTGCCAGCCCAACAACCCCACCGGGCAGCTCACGCCGCTGCCCCTTGTGGAGCGCATCCTGCGCCGGTGCGAAGCCTGCGGGGCACTGCTGGTGGTGGACGAATGTTTTCTGGATTTTCTGCCCGACTGCGACGCCCTGACCGCCAAAGCCCTGCTGGACAGCAAAAATCTGCTGATCCTCAAGGCCTTTACCAAGCTGTACGGCATGGCCGGGGTGCGGCTGGGGTACTGCCTGTGTGCCAACACAGCCCTACTGGAAGCCATGCAGGCCGCCGGGCAGCCGTGGGCAGTGTCCAGTCTGGCGCAGGCCGCCGGGCTTGCCGCACTGGACGAAACGGCCTATGTGGCACAGGTGCGGGCACTCATTGCGCAGCAGCGGCCCCGGCTCACGGCCGGGCTGCGGGCACTGGGCCTGCGGGTACTGGACGGCCGAGCAAACTACCTGCTGTTCCAGGGGCCGGAAACGCTGGGCGATGCCCTGCGGCAGCGGGGCGTGGTGCTGCGCAGCTGCAGCAACTACCCCGGGCTGGACGGCAGCTGGTACCGCACCGCCGTGCGTACCGGGCCGGAAAACGATGAACTGTTAAAGACCCTTGCGGAGGTACTGGCATGAACAAAGCAACCTGCATTATGGTGCAGGGCACCATGAGCGGTGCAGGCAAAAGCCTGCTGTGCGCCGCACTGTGCCGCATTTTTGCACAGGACGGCTACCGGGTGGCTCCTTTCAAGAGCCAGAACATGGCCCTGAACAGCTTTGTGACCCGGGACGGGCTGGAAATGGGCCGGGCGCAGGTGGTGCAGGCGCAGGCCGCTGGGATGGAACCGGACGTGCGCATGAACCCCATCCTGCTCAAACCCAGCAGCGACACCGGCAGTCAAGTGATCGTGAACGGCGAGGTGCGGGGGCAGATGCCCGCCGCCGCCTACTTTAAAATGAAGCGGTCGCTGATCCCGGACATCCTTGCCGCCTACAACAGTCTGGCCGAAGAGGTGGACATCATCGTCATTGAGGGAGCTGGCAGCCCGGCCGAGATCAACCTGAGAGCCGACGACATTGTGAACATGGGCCTTGCCAAGCTGGTGGACGCCCCTGTGCTGCTGGCCGGAGACATCGACCGGGGCGGCGTCTTTGCACAGCTGTACGGCACGGTGGCCCTGCTGGAGCCGGACGAGCGGACCCGTATCAAGGGGCTGCTCATCAACAAGTTCCGGGGCGACGTGGAGATCCTGCGTCCCGGCCTTGCCATGCTGGAAGAAAAAACGCAGCTGCCGGTGCTGGGGGTCATCCCCTACCTGAAGGTGGACATTGAGGATGAGGATTCCCTTTCCACCCGGCTGGAGGCAGGGCGGGCCGTCAAACCACTGGATGCGGCCATTCTGCGCCTGCCGCACATCTCCAACTTCACCGACTTCATGCCGCTGGAACAGCACCCGCTGCTGGGGGTGCGCTATGTGCAGAGCCCCCGCCAGCTGGGCACGCCGGATGTGGTGATCCTGCCCGGCACCAAAAACACCATAGACGACCTGCTGTGGCTGCGTCAGTGCGGGCTGGAAGCGGCGGTGCTCAAGCTGGCCGCGCAGGGCACCCCTGTGCTGGGCGTGTGCGGCGGCTACCAGATGCTGGGGCACACCCTTGCCGATCCGGACGGCGAAGAAAGCGGCACCCCCTGCACCCTGCGCGGGCTGGCGCTTCTGCCCACGGACACCGTGTTCAACGCCGAAAAGCAGCTGCGCCAGACCCATGCCACCGCCGAGGCCATCCCCTTTGCCGGGGCAAAGCTGACCGGCTACGAGATCCACGCCGGGCGCACGACAGTGCAGGGCAGCCCGTTCTGCATTCTGGCCGACGGCACGCCGGAAGGGTGTGTGCAGGCCAATGTGTTCGGCACCTACCTGCATGGGCTGTTTGACACCGGCGAGCTGACCGAAAAACTCACCGCATTTTTGTGCAAAAAGAAGGGCATCTCCCCCGCCGACGCACCGTTGCTCTCGATGGAGCAGTACCGGCAGCAGCAGTTCGACCTGCTGGCCGACGGCGTGCGGGCCGCGCTGGACATGGATGCCGTATACGCCGCCATGGGCATGGACCGCAAAGGAGGGAACCGCGTATGACCCCGCAGCATCATCTGCCCGCCGACATCGAGCGGACAAGCCTTTCCATCATCACAGCCGAGCTGGCGGAACTGGGCCTGACGCCTCCGCCGGAAACCGCCGCCGTGGTCAAGCGGGTGATCCACACCACCGCCGACTTTGACTATGCCCGGAATCTGCGCTTCACTCCCGGTGCCGTGGCGGCCGGGGTGAAGGCCCTGCGGGCGGGCACTCCCATCATCACCGACACGAACATGGCGCTAGCCGGCATCACCAAGCCCGGCCTTGCCCGCCTGGGCGGCACGGCCCTGTGCTACATGGCTGACCCGGAGGTGGCCGCCCTTGCCAAAGCAGGCGGCACCACCCGGGCGGTGGCTTCCATGCAGCGGGCCGCGCAGGAGCACCCCGGTGCCGTGCTGGCCGTGGGCAACGCCCCCACCGCCCTGCTGACCATCGCCGACCAGATCGAAGCCGGGCTGCGTCCTGCACTGGTCATTGGCGTACCGGTGGGGTTCGTGAATGTGGTGGAGAGCAAGGATCGGCTGTTTGCCACCTGCGAAGCCTTTGGCGTACCCGCCATCGTGGCCATGGGCCGCAAGGGCGGCAGCAACGTGGCCGCTGCCATCTGCAATGCCCTGCTCTACTCTGCCGCCGAAATGCTGGACCCCGCGGCCCGGGGCTGGCGGTGACCTATTTTTGACCGGAATACGCAAAAAGGACAGAACTGCCGCCATGCAGTTCTGTCCTTTTTCTTGTATTCGTTCAGGGGCTCACCGGGTAAATCTCGGTTGACGGTCTCTCATTTTCAGGGGGGTAACAAGGTACTTCCGGACAGCACGCTCCAGCACCGCAATGTCCACCGGCTTGGACAGATGCTCGTCCATACAATAATTCCGCCCAATCCCATAATCTCGTCCTCTATGTTTTTAATGTAAAACCAAATGCCCGATCTCACTGCTCTTATAAGGCTTCGTTCTAACACTCTTCAAAAAGAACTGGTCGTAGGAACAACTTTTTATCGAGCCTATCTGGTTCAGCATAGAAGAGTATAACGAAAAAACGGTGACGTTCCGCATTGTGGAAAGTCACCGTTTTCTCTTATGCCGTGCAGTGGTCGTTCACTGCACAGATTGATAAGGAGAACTTAAATTTCATACCATCTGATTTCATTGGCATCCAGATGCAGGTCAAAGCTGTTGCCATCCGTCGTATAAACTGTGGTATCCTGCGGCTCGTAAGTGTTGTTCACAACGCAATACTTGCCATTTTTGACATAAGCATGGACTTCCACATTGTAGTTGGAACTGAACCAAGTGTGCAGTTCATCCTCGCTGTGGGCACTCCACAAGATGGCTCGGTAAAGGGTGCGGCTGTTGGCAAAACTATACGGTACACCGCTGATGTATACGGCACGTCCCTTGCCGAAATCATGCGCCGCCATCTGCACTTCCTTATTCCGCTGCACCAGCACTTCCGTGCCTTCCAGGGCATAAATGTTCTTCTTTCCCTCACCGAAGTCGATGGGTTTGTCAGCATCCTGCAAGATGAAATGATTCGGATGCTCTTCCCAGTTGTACTTGTCGTAGTTCAGGGTAAAGCCATTTTCTTCCTCCACGCCCAGAACACTGGCCATCTGGAGGATATGACCCTGATATGGATGACCGGACGGTTCTCCAACGCCGATGAAGCCGCCGCCGTTCCAGACGAACCGGCGAATGGCGGCGGAGATTTCCGGGTCTTCCCACCAGATACCGCCAGTGTGGGCGGTGTCGGCATCGCCTACATTGATGATGACATCCACCGTTTCCAGCAGCTTCGGATCGTTCTTGATATCCTCAAAGCTGATAAACTTCACATCAAACGGTGCGCCGGACAGCATTTCGATCACGCCCGAATAGCTGTAATTCTGCTTGTAGTAGAGGGCATGATGCACCATGTGACAGCCCCATGCCCGCATTTTACCCCAGCAGTTCAGCACCGCCACCCGTTTGACGCAGTAAGGCGTAGTGCCCTTGATGTTCTCATACAATTCGCGGAACTCCTTGCAGACGCTCTCCACATAATCCACGAACTCCGGGAACTGCAATGCCAGCTTCAAATAGCCGCCATAGCCAATGCGGTCAATAGGCTTGCGCAGGATGGCGCGGCGGGCTGTGACCCAGTTTTCCTTGGCTTCTTTCACCGGGTCGCCGCCCTCATGGAACGTGTCCGGGAAGAAGTAAGGCAGAAAGCGTCCTTCCGTGTACTTCACGCCCTCAATGTCGGAGATCAGGCGCAGCGTGGAGCCATTGCCCACGCTGCCCACCACGGCATCCAGCCCGATGGTCTTGAACTCCGGCATAAAAGGCTCGGTGCCGATCCAGTGATCGCCCAGGAACATCATCGCCTCGCAGCCGCACTCGTGCGTGATGTCCACCATTTCTTTGGCCAGTTTTGCTACTTCGCGCCGCTGGAACGCCTGAAAATCACGGTATTCCTTGCTGGGCACACGATACTGGTTGTTGTAGTAGCCCTGGTCGATGATATACTCCGGGCGGAACTTGTAGCCCACTTCCTGCTCAAACTGATTGAGGATATAGGGGCTGACAGAAGCAGAATAGCCATACCAGTCCACGAATTTTTCCCGCTTGAGTTCATCGAAGATCAGGGTGAACTGATGGAAGAACGTGGTATAGCGGATGACGTTCACATACGGATGCTCTGCAATGAATTTCCGCAGACGCTCCATGGAATATTTGTGGGTTTTCGGCTGGCGCACATCAAATGTGATCTGATGCTCGAAATTCGTCCAGCCGTTGGTGGTGGCATTGTACATATGCACCGGATCCCAGATGAGGTAGGCAAGGAAACTCACGGTATACTCATGGAACGGCACCGCCTGCACGGTCACGCTGCCATCCGCATAACTCCATTGTTCTGGCGGCACAGGCTGACCCGTGGAGCGATCCATGACCTCCCACCAGCGGGTGATGTCATCGTGATCGTTTACTTTCATCAGCTCCGGGCTGATGCCTTTCATCAGAGGGATGGTCACGGTGTCGCCGGGGGCGGTGTAGAAGCCCGTCATAATGTAGCACTGCTGCACCTCGTCCGGGTTTGCTTTGGCCCATGCGTTATCCTTGCGCGTGGTATAATAGGTGGAATAGATCTTTGCATCGGCGTTTTTCAGTTCCTGCGGAAAATCCGTACCATCGCAGTCACGGATGGCATCCGCACCCCACTTTTTCAGAATCTCCAACGTTTCGGGCACCACATCCAGGTCGGTCGGAATGGTAACGCGCCCGGTCTTGCACTTATCTTCCATAGTTTTCCTCTCTTATCCTCAATCCTGATAGATTGCGTTGTAAATGGCCAGTACTGCCAGCAGCAGTGCCACGCCCACAAGCATGATGCCAAGCCCTGCCAGCTGTCCAGTCATTTTCCAGCCTGCCACAACCAATGCAATGGACAGCACAAACAGCACGATCATCAGCACGATGCGCAGGGCAGGATGCGTTTTCCAGAATGTTTTCATGTTTTGTCACCTTATCCTTTCAAGCCGCCCACCGTCATGCCCTGCGTCAGCTGCTTCTGCACACAGATGTACAAAATCAGAGTGGGCAGCATCACCAGCACAAGACCTGCGTACATGGTGCCGTACTGCGCAGCACTCTGCTGAGCCTGCATCAGATTCAGCAGACCCACCGGCAGAGTACGGGGTGCGTTGGTGGAACTCATCAGGGTCATGGAGATGATGTACTCATTCCAGAAAGACAGGAAGTTGAACAGGATAATGGTGATGATCGACGGCTTCGCCATTGGGAAAATGATACGGGTCATGGTGGAGAAGTAGCTTGCACCGTCGATGTAGGCAGCCTCCTCAAAGTCGTGGGGCAAAGTGGCAAAATAGCCCGACAGCAGGTAGATGGTAAAGGGCAGGGCCGTGGCGGCATACACAACCGCCAGAACGAACAGGTTGTTCAGCAAAAAGCCGCTGCCGATATGGTTTTTCAGCCACACATCACCGTCACGCAGCATCAGGAAGATGGGAACTACGATATAGTTGACATTGATGAACAGACCTGCCATAAACAGCGTGTTCAGCAGCTTGCGCCCCTTGAACCGGAAACGAGACAGGCAGTAAGCCGCCGGCAGCGCAATCACCAGCAACAGCACCAGAGCCAGCGCTGTGACCAGAACGGAGTTGAGCATATATTCGCCCATCTTGGCTCCATTCCACGCATTGACGAAGTTCTGCCAGTAGAATCCGGCAGGCAGTGCCCACGGATTGCCGTAGAACTCCGAGTTCTGCTTGATGGATGCCATAAACACCCATGCCACCGGCACAATGATCGTCACAGCCAGCAGGATCAGCACAAAATAGATAAAAAATTTGTACAGGCCCTCCGCCGAACGGGAGGATTTTTCTTCCGTTTTCTTCATGTTTTTCCTCCTTAAAACTCCAGCGGTTCACGGCTGGTGGCACGATTGACACAGGCGGACAAGGCGAACGAGAACAGGAAGATAACCACACCGATTGCCATGCTGTAACCGTACAGACCTGCATCTTTCTGGCTGTACATATAGTTCAGAGCCACATCCGAGGCACCGTTCGGCCCGCCGCTGGTCATCGCCTTGACGAACAGGAACGCCATATTGATGGTGGAAATGATAAAGAAGGTCAGGGTGGTACGGATGTTCGTCCAGACCAGCGGAATCGTGATCTGGAAGAACTGGGTCAGACGGCCTGCTCCATCCAGATTGGCACTCTCGTACAAGCTGGCAGGCACCGAGGACATGGAAGCCATATACATCACCATGTAGTAGCCCACAGCCTGCCAGACCATTGCAATGATGATGGACGGAATGACCAGCTTTTCGCCTTTCCAGAGGATAGGGTCAGTCATATCCCGGAACAGCCCGATGATGCTGTTCAGCATGCCATTCTCCGGCTTATAGATGGCAGAGAAGATACCGGCGATGACGACCACAGACAGGATGTTCGGGATGTAGAAAATGATGCGGAAGAAATTCTGCCCCTTGATTTTTTCGCGGGTCAGGATGGCTGCAAACACCAGCGCAAACGCAAAGGTGATGATGGTAACGACCACCACCAGCAGGATCATGTTCTGCATGGAGCGGATGAACTGGGTGTCCTTCAGCAGATGCTGAAAGTTTTTCAGCCCGACAAAGGTTTCGTTTGGCGAGTAGGCTCCACGCTCATACAGGCTCATGCGGAACACATTGAGGGTTGGCAAAATCATAAAAATAAAAAACAGGATGGTGGCCGGTGCCACACAGAGGAACACGAACCGTTTGCGGCTTTTGTCAGATTTCATAGACAAACCGTTCCTTTCTACTGGAATCCAGAAACCCAAAAAAGCGGAGGCGGTCAAAACCGCCTCCGCTGGGCAGGGCCTTGGAAGCTGTTTTCGGATGCAGCTTCGTTTTTACTCGATGATGTTGGCGCGCATCTGGTCGCTGGCGGACTTGATGCCATCGATCCACTGCTGTTCCGTCGTGCTGCCGGAAACCAGAGAGTTGACGGGGTCAAAGAACACCGTGCGGACTTCCACACCGGGGATAGCGGTGAAGGAAGCAAAGTTGCCCATAGCTGCCTTTGCGCCGTTGTCGTAGATGGAGTAGAACATCTTGTTGTCGCCTTCCAGACTGTCGGCGATGCCCAGCACAGGCTGGATAGCGCCGCTCTCGGCAAACAGCTTGCAGGCTTCGTCGCTGTACAGGTAGGCTACAAACTGCTTGGCGGCATCCTGATGCTCGGCACCGGCGGGGATCCATGCCTGCTCAAACCATGTATAGCTGTACTGATCGCCGCCAGCCTTGACTGCAGGCAGAGCAGTCATGCCCCACTCGAAGCCATCCGCACGGGGAGCTTCGCCCATTTCGCCCACGATCCATGTACCGTTGGGCATGAACAGAGCCTTGTTATCCAGCACCAGCTGCTGATTCTGGGTAAAGTCCTGATCGTTCGCCTGTGCCGGAGTGATGGGGTTGGTGTAGGAGGCCAGTTTGGTCACGATGTCAAAGCAGGTCTGTGCTTCGGCAGTGTCCCAGATGCCTTCTTCATAATGGGTCGCCTTGTTGAAGAAGTCGGGGCCGCCTGCTGCATACATCAGCGCATAGAAGAACGCATCAAAGTAGCCGGTGGTGGGGTAAGTGAACAGGTAGGTGCCCTCTGCAGCCGCCTTGTCACCCAGTTCCCACATTTCATCCCACGTGGTGGGCACATCCCAGCCTTTTTCTTTCAGGAACCCTGCATTGTAGAACAGACCGCAGGGGCTGTAGAACATGGGAGCCAGATAGGTCTTGCCATCACCGTAAGGGTTGGTAAGAGAAGTATCGGTAAAGCCGCCGGCGATCTTCTCGCTGACTTTCTTGCTCTCGCCGGGAACCGTCATGCTCAGCACATCGGTGATGTCAGCGATCAGATTGCCCTTGATGAACTGCTCGGTCAGGGCAGCTTCACGGCCGGTGGCCAGATGGACCACGTCGGGGTAGTCGCCGCCCTGCATGGAGGGGCCGATGACGTCCTCCAGCTTCTTGTCAGTGGTCAGATCCACCTTGATGCCGGTCTGTGCGGTAAAGGCCTCGGCGACCTTCTTCCACATATCAGCGCCGTAGCCGGTCTCGATGGCGGCTACCTTGATGGTAACGTCTGCAGCCGCCGCTGCGGAAGAAGCGGCGGTGGAGGATGCCACGCTGGATGCGGTGGAGCTGGAAGAGCCGCCGCAGGCAGCCAGACCCAGTGCAGCGGCGCCAACGCCGGCCGCCTTCAGGAAATTACGACGAGAAATACGATTCATACTGTGTTGCCTCCATCATTTTGTTCCGTTCAAACACAGCCGGGCAAACAGGCTTTGCCCGAAGGGCTGTGTGTTTTTCTGCCTCCAATATAAATTCTTTCGCTTCCTTGCTCAAGAGGTTTGTTGTTTCATTTTTTATAGATATTGCTTTTTGAAAAATTCTTCCAGCAAAAGTGCTAAAAATCTTTTAAAAGTTTCAGCATAATCCCAAACCTGTAACCATTTTGACATATTCCGAAGGGACTTGAGAAACAAAAATATAAAAATTAGCCTAAAATCAGGGCTTGCATTTTTTCTTCATTGCCTCTATAATAAGAAAAAACATACGAAGCAACGCATCGTTTTTAGGCTCGTATTTTTAGTATCTTGCTTTTATTTTTATGTTTTTTGTTCTTCGCCTCAAAAGGAGCCATTTATGAGTACCCAGCGCTTTGATATCCGCCACGCGCCCGCCCCGCGGGAATCCTTCCGTCTGCTGTACATCAGCAAGAGCCGGTTTGGCGGCGATTGGAACAGTACCACCCACACCCATTCCTGCACGGAGCTGTTCTACTGCCTCAGCGGCGAGGGACAGTTCTACCTTGCCGGGCAGCTGTTCCCGGTAAAGCCGGACGATATGGTCATTGTGAACCCGCAGGTGGAGCATACCGAGCTTAGCCTGAACGCCTCGCCCTTGGAGTATATCGTGCTGGGCGTTGCCAGCATGGAGTTTTTGTTCAGCAAGGCGGATACGAACTACGCCATCTTCAATTGCCGGGAGAACCGGGAGCGGATGGTCACGTTGCTGCACATGCTGCTGGCCGAGGCCGACCGCAGCTTAGACGGCTGCGAGACCGTTTGTCAGGACCTGCTGGAGGTACTGCTGATCTGGCTGGTGCGCTGCACCACCATTTCGCTGCAGCTGGAGGAGGCTGCCCCGACCGAGAACCGGGAGTGCGCCGAGATCAAGCGGTATCTGGACACCAACTACCGCGAGGATATCTCGCTGGACCTGCTGGCAGAGCTTGCCCACCTGAACAAATACTATCTGGCCCACACCTTCCAGCGGGAGTACGGAATTTCCCCCATTACTTACCTGAACCGCCGCCGCATTGAGGAGAGCAAGCATATGCTGGGCAACACCGGTTACAGTCTGGCGCAGATCAGCGAGCTGATGGGCTTTTCCTCTCCCAGCTATTTCTCCCAGTGCTTCCGCAAGGCGGAGGGCATGACCCCCAACGAATACCGCCGTCAGACGCGGCAGGGAAAACGCCCCGCCCCGACAAAACGGCATGAAGTATAACGAAAACGAGGAATTTATGATGAAATCCGTTACCCTTTCTCTGCTCCAGTCTGCTGCAAATGCCTTTGATTTTGGCGGGCCTGTGCTCTGCGATGCTCACCACTATGGTGAGGGGCATATCAACGACACCTTTGTGGTCTGGCGGGAAGATCATTCCAAACGCTTTATTTTGCAGCGCATCAACACAGATACCTTTACTAACCCGGTGGGCCTGATGGAGAATGTCTGCGGCGTGACCCGGCATCTGCGGGCGAAAATTCTTGCCGAGGGCGGCGACCCAGCACGGGAAACGCTGAATGTCATCCCAACTTTGTCGGGGTCGACTTGCTATCTGGATGCAGACGGCGGCGCATGGCGTGCCTACGACTTTGTAGAAGATACCATCTGTTTGCAGCAGGTCGGCAGCGAAACCGACTTCCGCACCGTGGCCGAGACACTGGGCAAATTCCAGAACCAGCTGGAGGATTACCCGGCCTCCACCCTCCACGAAACCATCGCCCGCTTCCACGACACGCCCAACCGCTATGCCAATTTTGAAAAAGCCCTCGCCGCCGATGCACTGGGCCGAGCAAAAAATATCACGTCGGAAATCGAATTTATCCATGCGAGGGAGCAGGACTGCCATGTCCTGCTGGATCAGCTGGCAGCTGGCGAAATTCCTCTGCGCGTCACCCACAATGACACCAAGATCAACAATGTCCTCATCGATGCCGCTACCGGAAAAGGCATCTGTGTCATTGACCTCGACACCGTGATGCCGGGACTTTCGGCCTACGACTTCGGCGATTCCATCCGCACCGGTGCCAACGACTGCGCTGAGGACGAACCTGACCAGAGCAAAGTCCATTTTGACCTGCATCTGTACGAAGTGTTCGCCAAAGGGTATCTCTCCACTGCCGGGGCATCCATGAGCATGGCAGAAAAAAAGAGCCTTGCATGGGGTGCAAGGCTCATGACGCTGGAATGCGGCATCCGTTTTCTGACTGACTATCTGGAGGGCGACCATTATTTCCATATTGCTCACCCGGATCACAACCTCGACCGTGCCCGCACCCAGTTCACACTGGTGCGGCAGATGGAAGAGGTTTTCGATCAGATGCTGGAAATCGTCTGCCCGGACAATCACTGATTTCGCAATCTCCTCCATTCGGATACAGCAAGAAGCATGGACGCTCTCCTTTTCGGGGGCGTCCATGCTTCTTTTTACAGCTTATCCCTACTGCGCCATGACCTCACACTTTGTGTGGGCGAGCCGGACAACACCGCTGCACAAACAGGGGCAGGAACTTCGTTCGGAGCAAACGGTGACCCCCTTACATGAGCAGGACCACCTCTACTTATTTTTGCGTCTTAACAATTCGGAAACATTTGTTGATGAAGCGTTTTAAGCGCAGCGGTAGAGGGCAAGAACCGTCCCGTGGCCACAAATTTTCAATTCTTGAAAATTTTCTGTCCATTCGGGACTTCACTTCTGCAATGCGTCTGCATTTCCGAAGTGATCTTGTTGGGGCGTGCCTGCCCCAAACCCTGCTCAT
>ENA-UERX01000134-UERX01000134.1-human-gut-metagenome-genome-assembly--contig:-NODE-134-length-50311-cov-7.972668_pt1 | contig 50311 bp, 39 predicted proteins | sample MGYA00242992_ERZ507993 | MGnify/ENA primary metagenome ERZ507993 (study PRJEB26167, sample SAMN06115487) | human gut metagenome | host: Homo sapiens | place: China:Chongqing | collected 2015-04-10... | reverse complement strand
CACTCAGCAACAAGTAAACGAATACAAAACACAAGATAAAGATAATACCTGTAGAACTGCCACTGGAGCACCTCAAAAACACCATCATACACTAAATCAGCAAGTTGGTAGCATTACCCAGAACTGGACAGAATAGGCTGTATGTCTAACTTCTGGCCACAGATATAATCGAGCCAGCAGTGCTCGCCGCAGCCGAGCGACAGGGCGAAGCCCCGAGTGAGCGAGGAAGCACCATGGAACAGTACTCATAAATTCTGCATACGCTCAATGCCTGCAAAATCACCTCCCATAGGGGTTATCCACTTATCCACGGGGATATTTTTATAAGATCTTTTTAAATAGTTGTTAGATTTTTATTTTTAGAATGCCCACAGGCCTTTATCCATGCGGGTTCCAGAGAGGGATCTGTGACAAAACGCCCTTTCAGTGTGACAAATCACCCTCAAATAGCCGCCCTTTCTGTGACAAGTTGCCCTTAACCCTGTGACAAATTGCCCTCAGGAAGCGTTGCTTTTCACAAAGTTATCCATCCCTGTTGACTCTGTTTTATGAAGTGTGACAATCTTAAAATCTGTCACACTTCACATGGACCTGTCATGGCGGAAATAGCGGTTATAAACCATAAAAAACGTAAAAATAGCCCGCGGATTGTCCAGTCTAACGAGCTGACTGAGGCGGCATATAGTCTCTCCAGGGATCAAAAGCGTATGCTGTATCTGTTCGTTGACCAGATCAGAAAATCCGACGGCTCCCTGCAGGAACATGACGGCATCTGCGAAATTCACGTTGCTAAATACGCTGAAACATTCGGGCTGACCTCCGCTGAAGCCAGTAAGGATATACGACAGGCTTTAAAAGGTTTTGCGGGTAAGGAAGTGGTTTTCTATCGCCCTGAAGAGGATGCCGGCGATGAAAAAGGGTATGAATCCTTTCCCTGGTTTATTAAACGTGCGCACAGCCCATCCAGAGGGCTTTACAGCGTACATATCAACCCATATCTGATTCCCTTCTTCATCGGGTTACAGAACCGGTTTACGCAGTTCCGGCTCAGTGAAACAAAAGAGATTACCAATCCGTACGCCATGCGTTTATACGAATCTCTGTGCCAGTACCGTAAACCTGATGGCTCAGGTGTCGTGTCCCTGAAAATCGACTGGATCATGGAACGCTACCAGCTACCTCAAAGTTACCAGCGTATGCCGGACTTTCGCCGCCGTTTCCTGCAGGCAAGTGTTGACGAGATCAACAGCCGGACACCAATGCGCCTTTCTTACATCGAGAAAAAGAAAGGCCGCCAGACGACGCATATCGTATTTTCCTTCCGTGATATAACCTCCATGACGATTGAATAGTTGAGGGCTATCTGTCACAGATTTAAGGGTGGTTCGTCACATTTGATCTGGAAAGTTGAGGGTGATTTGTCACAGTTTTGCTGTTCCCTCCCTGGCATCCTGCGCTTACTCATAGTTTTTTTGGCTGTAACCGGTAGTGGAGCCAGAATTGAGGGCAATTTGTCACCCTATCCTGAGGGTAGTTTGTCACACTAGATTTTCTCCCTCTTCCCGGGTAATGGTGCCAACTTACTGATTTAGTGTACGATGGTGTTTTTGAGGTGCTCCCGTGGCTTCCATCTCCATCAGTTGTCCCTCCTGCTCAGCTACTGAAGGCGTGGTGCGTAACGGTAAAAGTACTGCCGGACATCAGCGCTATCTCTGCTCTCACTGCCGTAAAACATGGCAGCTACAGTTCACTTACACCGCCTCTCAGCCCGGTACACACCAGAAAATTATTGATATGGCCATGAATGGCGTCGGATGTCGCGCCAGTGCACGCATTATGGGCGTTGGCCTCAACACGATTTTACGACACTTAAAAAACTCAGGCCGCAGTCGGTAAACTCACGCATACAACCGGGCAGTGATGTGATTGTCTGCGCTGAAATGGACGAACAGTGGGGCTACGTCGGCGCTAAATCACGCCAGCGCTGGTTGTTTTACGCGTATGACAGGATACGGAGGACGGTTGTTGCACACGTCTTCGGTGAACGTACTATGGCCACGCTGGAGCATCTTCTGAGCCTGCCGTCGGACTTTCAGGGCGCGTGGTTCCTTTTAAACACCAGCTCTGTATCTCTTTTAAAGATCCTTTAATAAATTCTGTAAACCCATAACCTGTTCATCGCCTGCATTGTGGACCGGCTCGGGAGAATGCCCGCCCTTGCAGCGACCAGACGGTCGCGCCGGTTCGGCAACACCAGAGAGAGCTCCCATCGCTTCGCGACGGGCCCCGACCGGAGAACCAAATTAGTTACAGCATTCATAAGGAAGCTCATCATAAAACCAGCGCCGGTTTGCCGGCCAGGTGCCCCTCCCCACCACTGAAAAGCGCCGCCGCCCCCGGCCGAAGGCCGGGGAACACCATCGCTTATAATGATGGGTGTTGTAACTAACCTTCTTCATCGCTTTAGGTGGAGCTGCGGTGAGTTTCTGAGTACACGCTCGTAAGCGGCCCTGACGGCCCGCTAACGCGGAGATACGCCACGGCTACGGCTTACGCCTTGCCGTGACCACTCCGACCGCGTACAGAGGCATCTGAGACGTTTTTAGCGGGTATAGCTTTGCAGCTACCGTGTTAAGTTCCCTGGTGTCGCTGAGATAGTTGATGAACATCCCCCTAAGCGTCAGCAGCAAGCTGCCGCCGCTAAGGCCCCGGAAATCACGCCCTTTACGTCGTAAACGCCGTAAAGCCCGCTCACCGGGGTTAAAAGGGATTACTTTGACTTCTTCATTGCTGTTAGCGGGTTAAGGCTAATCAGGGCAGGGGGTAGGGTGGCAGAATTTATAGCCCGGCAACCGGCTACGCCGGGCTTTCGGCGCCATTTGACTCCACAGACACATGTAACCTCATCTGGCGCCTCCATGCCGCTGACGCGGCATCCAGAAGTTTCCCGATGCTGTAAGTCTTAACGTCTGCTTTGTGCCAAAAGCGGAAGTAACTAACAGCAGTCTGTGTGAAAATACGGGGAGCAGGTTAAAGGTGCCTGGCCGTTGTTGAGGTGGAGTTGCAGGGCCGCACCTTCTATATCCTAGAAGTCGATACATCTGACGGTGTTTGTTCTCTATCAACTTTGCTATTACGGCTGAAGTCGCCTCTGGATTGGCCCAAGCAGCTTACGCTGTTGGCAGAAGAGTTAACCCAGAAATCACTGCACTGGCCAAATCAGCGGTTAAAAATGCTCTGCGGCAAGGATGGCTATTCCGGCATTCCTCACCCGCAGACCAAATCCGTGGATAAGGGCAAGTTGCATGAGGAGTCGATAGAGCACTGGGCGGCAAGATTTCACAGTTGGATGACATCAATCTAACGTATTGAAGAGATTTAATACAAGACGAACTATGTCTACGTTTGAGGCTTTATATCTTGTTGTTATAGTAAAGATGGTGCATGATTGTAATCAATTTGATGATAACAATAGCGCTATATGGATCACATCACTACATTCTCCTTTCATTTCATAGCTGCGGCACATGATTAGTTCTCCCTCTAAACGGGTCGAGGATTTGAGCCTTGCCCAGCGCGAGCGGCTGGCCTACATCGACTTCCAGCTCTACTTCTTCGGTGATATTGGGCGCCCAGACCTGATTGAGCGCTTCGGTGTGGCGCCGGCAGGGGCAACTCGCGATCTGGCTCTTTACCGGGAAATCGCACCGCAGAACATTGAATTCGATGGTAGCAACAAGATCTACCGCATAGGCAAGGCGTTTGTTCCAATTTTCGAGCACTCGACGCAACGTGTTTTGTCGACATTCGCGCTTGGGTTTGGAGATGGTGTGAACGTCGACTCGCGGCCGCTGCTGCCATGCGAGTCTCCAGTGGCTTTGAGCTGCCCACGGATGGATGTGCTGGCCCCAATCTGCCGGGCTATCCACGCCAAGCGGCCAGTAGCCATCCGCTACCACTCAATGAGCAGCGGTGAGACCGAGCGGATCATTGTGCCCTTTGCGCTGGTCGATACCGGCCTGCGCTGGCACGTCCGAGCTTTTGATCGCAAGAGTGGCGAGTTCCGCGACTTCGTTGTCACCCGCATTGAAGCGCCTATCCTGCTTGATGAAGAACCCAAGGCTAACGAGCGTTCGGACAACGACATTCAGTGGACTCGGATCGTGGAGTTGGACTTAGTGCCTCATCCGCGCTTTGCGCGTCCCGAGGTCATCAAGATGGACTACGGGATGACCAACGGGTCGATCAAGATGCGCGTGCGGGCTGCTGTTGCGGGCTACATGCTGCTGCACTGGAGCGTGGACTGCTCGCCTGACCATCGCCTCAAAGAAGAACAGTATCGCCTATGGCTTAGCGATCCGCTGGTGCTGTACGGAGTCGAGAGCGCCAAGCTGGCTCCAGGATACCAAGCCCTGAGCAGTTCCAAGGGATCATAGGAAAGAGGAAAACAATGGCCAAGACACTTGAAGCCCACGACAAACTGATCCGCGAGATCTTCGAAGGCAGCTACCAGTTCGAGATTCCGGACTACCAGCGTCCCTATGCCTGGACAACCGAGCAGGCCACAGAGCTGTTCGATGATCTGCACTCGGCGATGCTGGATGCGCGTGTCTCCGGTGCAACCAGCCAATACTTCCTCGGCAGTATCGTTCTGATCAAGAACGACCGAGAGCCCAAATCGTCGGTGGTCGATGGCCAGCAGCGCCTGTCGACGCTGACGATGCTGTTTGCAGTGCTGCGCGAGGCCATGCCGCACGCAGCCGACGACATCACCGATTTCCTCTACAAGAAGGGCAAGGTCAGCCTCGGCGAGAAAAATGAATACCGCCTGACCGCCCGCGAGGAGGATGTCGACTTCTTTCGCACCAACATTCAAGAGCCGGGCGGCATCGCACAGTTGGTCACTAGCACCGACAAGCTGGAAGACAGCCGACTTCGATACCGCGAAAACGCCATGCTGCTGCTTGCCAAAGCCAAGGCGCTACCGCCCGCCGATCTGATCGCACTGTGGCAGTTCCTGGCCAACAACTGCTCGCTGGTTGTTATCTCCACGCCCGATCTTGAAGCTGCCTACCGCATCTTTTCCGTGCTCAATAATCGGGGGCTTGACCTCGCGCCTATCGACATCATCAAGGCGCAGGTTCTGGGCCTAATCCGCACCACGGCAGGCGACATTAAGAGTCGGGTCTATGCCAAGGAGTGGAGTCGCATCGAAACCTCACTGGGCCGTGACGCCTTTGGTGATCTGTTCGGTCACATCCGTAGCATCTATGCGAAGAAGAAGCAGAAGTACATTTTGGTCAAGGAATTCCAAGAGCACGTCACCGAGTACAATAACCCTATCGCCCTGATCGACTCCGTCATCAAACCTTATGCAGAAGTATGGGACTTCGTGCGCGACGCTGACTTTGAGGCGACCGAGCACGCCGAGACGATCAACGAGCACCTGTTCTGGCTCAACCGCGTGGACTTTAAGGACTGGGTACCCCCGGCACTGGTGTATTTCAAGCGATTCCGGCAAAAACCAAAATTGCTCGCAGAATTCTTCGAATCACTAGAACGCCTTACCTATTTCATGTTGGTCACAAAGGTGGGTATCAACGAACGCATCGAAACCTACGCTGCGCTCATTAAAGACATCGAGTCCACAGCCTTCGACGGCGCTCTAGTCACCTTGGGCACTCTGGCACTTACAGACAAACAGAAGCGAGATTTCGTGGCTGCTCTCGACGGAGATATCTACCGCAACCTGCCCAAAGCCCGCATGGCACTGGTTTTACGTCTCGAATCTCTGGTTCGAGCCCCTGGAGTGCAGCTGCAAAACGCCGTGTCGCTGGAGCATGTGCTGCCGCAAAACCCGCCTGACGGTTCGGACTGGATCAAGTGGTTCCCGGATGAAGACGAGCGAGATTGCTGGACGCACCGTTTGGCCAATCTAGTTCCGCTGGATAGGAACAAGAACTCATCTGCCAGCAACTACGACTTTTCCAAGAAGAAGGATGCCTACTTCAGGGGTAAGGGCAAGGCGTCTCCCTTCGTGCTAACGCAGGAAGTTAGGTCAGAAAACGAGTGGACACCCAACCTTCTGGCTGAGCGTCAGAAACGCCTGATGGGAGAACTCAAAAATCATTGGAAACTCGCCGTCACCACAGACAATGCCAGCGCCTCAGCGGCGAATTAAGGTAAGTATCGATGCATAAGAAGCAACAACAAGACCAAAGCCAGATCAAGTGGATTTCCGATTTCATCTGGAACATTGCCGATGACCGCTTGCGCGACGTCTATGTACGCGGCAAGTACCGCGACGTGATCCTGCCCTTCACCGTACTGCGACGGCTTGATGCCGTGCTAGAGACGACGAAGGATGCTGTGCTAGAGCGCAAGAAGCTCCTTGATGCCCATAAAGTGGTCGAGCAGGACGGCGCTCTGCGTATGGCAGCAGGCCAAGCCTTCTACAACGTATCGGAATTTACTCTGGCCAAGCTCAAGGCCAGTGCCGCAGGCCAGCGGCTGCGTGATGATTTTATTGCGTATCTGGATGGATTTTCGCCCAACGTCCAGGAAATCCTCACCAAGTTCAGTTTTCACAACCAGATCCAGAAGTTGGTGGATTCGCACGTTCTGGGCTATTTGATAGAAGATTTCCTCGACCCGGAGGTCAATCTCTCGCCGTTGCCGGTTAAGGATGCCGACGGCCGCATCAAGCTGCCGCCGCTGGACAACCATGGCATGGGCACGGTGTTCGAAGAGCTGATCCGCCGCTTTAACGAAGACAACAACGAAGAGGCTGGTGAGCACTTCACACCGCGCGATGTGGTGAAGCTCATGGCCAAGCTACTGTTCCTGCCTGTGGCCGAGCGCATCGAGTCTAGCACCTATTCGCTCTACGATGGCTCCTGTGGCACAGGTGAAGTGGCACACTGAATTTGGCCACCTGAACAGAGGTGATATGCTCACCTCAGAACAACACAGGTGCTCCAATGAAAAAAAGAAATTTCAGCGCAGAGTTTAAACGCGAATCCGCTCAACTGGTTGTTGACCAGAACTACACGGTGGCAGATGCCGCCAAAGCTATGGATGTTGGCCTTTCCACAATGACAAGATGGGTCAAACAACTGCGTGATGAGCGTCAGGGCAAAACACCAAAAGCCTCTCCGATAACACCAGAACAAATCGAAATACGTGAGCTGAGGAAAAAGCTACAACGCATTGAAATGGAGAATGAAATATTAAAAAAGGCTACTGTAGATTCAATTGGTCAACGCAACAGTTATGTGAAAACATGGGGTTGCGGAGGTTTTTTGAATGAGACGAACATTTACAGCAGAGGAAAAAGCCTCTGTTTTTGAACTATGGAAGAACGGAACAGGCTTCAGTGAAATAGCGAATATCCTGGGTTCAAAACCCGGAACGATCTTCACTATGTTAAGGGATACTGGCGGCATAAAACCCCATGAGCGTAAGCGGGCTGTAGCTCACCTGACACTGTCTGAGCGCGAGGAGATACGAGCTGGTTTGTCAGCCAAAATGAGCATTCGTGCGATAGCTACTGCGCTGAATCGCAGTCCTTCGACGATCTCACGTGAAGTTCAGCGTAATCGGGGCAGACGCTATTACAAAGCTGTTGATGCTAATAACCGAGCCAACAGAATGGCGAAAAGGCCAAAACCGTGCTTACTGGATCAAAATTTACCATTGCGAAAGCTTGTTCTGGAAAAGCTGGAGATGAAATGGTCTCCAGAGCAAATATCAGGATGGTTAAGGCGAACAAAACCACGTCAAAAAACGCTGCGAATATCACCTGAGACAATTTATAAAACGCTGTACTTTCGTAGCCGTGAAGCGCTACACCACCTGAATATACAGCATCTGCGACGGTCGCATAGCCTTCGCCATGGCAGGCGTCATACCCGCAAAGGCGAAAGAGGTACGATTAACATAGTGAACGGAACACCAATTCACGAACGTTCCCGAAATATCGATAACAGACGCTCTCTGGGGCATTGGGAGGGCGATTTAGTCTCAGGTACAAAAAACTCTCATATAGCCACACTTGTAGACCGAAAATCACGTTATACGATCATCCTTAGACTCAGGGGCAAAGATTCTGTCTCAGTAAATCAGGCTCTTACCGACAAATTCCTGAGTTTACCGTCAGAACTCAGAAAATCACTGACATGGGACAGAGGAATGGAACTGGCCAGACATCTAGAATTTACTGTCAGCACCGGCGTTAAAGTTTACTTCTGCGATCCTCAGAGTCCTTGGCAGCGGGGAACAAATGAGAACACAAATGGGCTAATTCGGCAGTACTTTCCTAAAAAGACATGTCTTGCCCAATATACTCAACATGAACTAGATCTGGTTGCTGCTCAGCTAAACAACAGACCGAGAAAGACACTGAAGTTCAAAACACCGAAAGAGATAATTGAAAGGGGTGTTGCATTGACAGATTGAATCTACACCTGCGTGCACAAAAACCGCAATTTCGCGCCATTATTCTTAGCATTTATGACGCGCCAACCTTTGTGCAAAGCGCGCTGGATGCCGGTGCCAGCGGGTATTTAACCAAACGCTGTGGGCCGGAAGAGTTAGTACAGGCGGTGCGCTCGGTCGGGCTGGGCGGGCATTATCTCTGTGCCGATGCGATTCGGGCTTTACGCGGCGGCGGGCAACCCGCCCAGGCGCTGGAAATTCTCACCCCACGAGAACGTGAAGTGTTTGATTTACTGGTCAAAGGAGACAGCGTTAAAGAGATCGCCTTTAAACTCGAACTCAGTCATAAAACGGTACATGTGCATCGCGCCAATGTGCTGGGAAAACTGAACTGCCATAGCACCATTGAACTGGTACATTTTGCGCTCGACCACCATCTGCTGGCGGGGCATTAATGTCGCGCAATCTTCGTCATTGGGTGATTTCGCTGTTTATTGTGCTGGCCTGGGGAACCGGCTGGCTGATGCTGTGGACGCTCAGCTTTTATCTGACCAATAACGGTCAACAGGCGGTGTTGTTTCTCCCGCAGGGAGTTTATCTCGCCCTTGTTATTTTGCTCTCTCGCCGCTACTGGCCTGCGTTGGTGCTCCCCCCTTTGCTGATGATGTTCTGGCTCCATAGTGAACAGCTATTGAACGGTTATCTCATGCTGGCAACGCCGGTTATTAGCCTGTTTCCTGTCCTCCTTGCGCAAAACTTCTGGCACCGTTTTCCACTTTACTGGCAGCGTCTGACGTTGCTGTTAGCCACTGTCACGGCAGCTTCATTGTTGAATACCGCCCTGCTCTCCCCTTTTATGTCAGGCCCAATAATGCTGCCGGGTTTGACCTCATTTACCGGCGGCGTATTACTGACGCCGTTTGTCTATCTTATCTTTGAGTTTCTGCGCCAGCAGCATCGCTACCAGCTCCTGGGACTCGATACGCATAATCCCCCCTTGCGTACCTCTTTAATCATCTGGTGTAGCCTGTTTTTTATTATTGGTATCGGCACTCAGATGGTGCTGTCACCTGAAATTGAACGTCTGCTGTTGATCGTGGTCTTTTTGCCCAATGTGGTGATGGCGTGGAAATTTGGCTGGCAAGGTGGCGTACTCTCCGGGCTTTTGGGCAGCATGATGATCACCATCGCCCGCCAGATTGGCGTGGGCTTTAGTAACCTGGTGGAGCTGGAGATTTTCCTCGCGACCCAGGCCTTGCTGGGAATTGGCCTGGGCATTGCCATCAGTCGCCAGCAACATCTGGCGCTAAACCTGCACCATTACCGACAACGGCTGGAGGCCGAGCTGGCAGCGCGGCGGGCATTGGCGGAAAAGCTGATCCACACCGAGGAGGACACGCGAAAAAACCTAGCGCGAGAGCTGCACGACGAAATCGGTCAGAACATCACCGCCATTCAGATCCAGTCGCAACTGGTGAAGCGGGCGCGTGATCCGGCGCAAATTCAATCCGCAGCCAGCCAAATCAATGAGCTCGCCCGCCGCATTCATCTCTCCACCCGCCAATTGCTGCGCCAGTTGCGGCCTCCCGCGCTTGATGAACTGACATTTCGCGAAGCGTTGCTGCATCTGATTAATGAATTTGCCTTTAGTGAACGCGGCATTCATTGCCAGTTTGCCTATCAACTGAACTCCACACCAGAAAACGAAACGGTGCGCTTTACCTTGTATCGGTTATTGCAGGAGTTGCTCAATAACATCTGTAAACACGCCGAAGCCAGCGAAGTGACGATTATCCTGCGCCAGCAGGGAGAGGTATTGCATCTGGAAGTCAGCGACAACGGTGTGGGGATCGCCAGCGGGAAAATGGCCGGATTTGGCATTCAGGGGATGCGTGAGCGCGTCAGCGCCCTGGGCGGCGACTTAACGCTCGAAAAACAGCACGGCACGCGGGTAATTGTTAACTTGCCCACATTTTTGCAACAAATCGCCGGATAACCAGGAAAAAGTCTTAGGTATCCCGGATTTTCTCTCATCCCCTTTCACTTTCATTTTCATATAGTCAGCAACATGGAGACAACCATGCACGCGCGTTCAGCGAGAGAAATTAATCAATGCTACCGGACATTACGTCCGCGATTGCTGATGTGCATGATTATTGGCTACGCCGCATCTTATCTGACGCGAAAAAGCGTGAATTACGTCCTTCCGGCGCTACAAACCGACCTCGGACTGGATAAAGGCGACATTGGCCTGCTGGGTTCGCTGTTTTATCTCAGCTACGGATTGTCGAAATTTACCGCCGGACTGTGGCATGACAGCCATGGACAACGCGGTTTTATGGGCGTCGGCTTGTTCGCCACCGGGTTATTGAACGTGGTGTTTGCCTTTGGCGAATCACTTACGCTTCTGCTTGTGGTCTGGACACTGAACGGTTTTTTTCAGGGCTGGGGATGGCCACCGTGTGCCCGCTTGCTGACCCACTGGTACTCACGCAATGAGCGCGGTTTCTGGTGGGGCTGCTGGAATATGTCGATCAACATTGGCGGAGCGATTATTCCGCTGATTAGCGCCTTTGCCGCCCACTGGTGGGGCTGGCAGGCCGCGATGCTGACACCGGGGATAATCAGCATGGCATTAGGGATCTGGTTAACGCTACAACTCAAAGGCACGCCCCAGGAAGAGGGATTACCGACAGTTGGTCACTGGCGTCACGATCCGCTGGAGTTACGTCAGGAACAACAAAGTCCGCCGATGGGGCTGTGGCAAATGTTGCGCACCACCATGCTGCAAAATCCGCTGATCTGGCTACTGGGCGTCTCTTATGTACTGGTTTATGTGATCCGGATTGCGCTTAACGACTGGGGCAATATCTGGCTGACGGAAAGCCACGGTGTCAACCTGCTCAGCGCCAACGCCACGGTAATGCTGTTTGAAGTGGGCGGCTTACTCGGCGCGTTATTTGCCGGATGGGGATCGGATTTGCTGTTTAGCGGGCAACGAGCGCCAATGATTTTGCTGTTCACGTTGGGGTTGATGGTGTCAGTCGCCGCACTGTGGCTGGCACCGGTTCATCACTACGCTCTGCTGGCAGTGTGCTTTTTTACCGTGGGCTTTTTCGTCTTTGGCCCACAAATGCTGATTGGACTTGCGGCGGTGGAGTGTGGGCACAAAGCTGCGGCGGGTTCAATCACCGGATTTCTCGGCCTGTTCGCTTACCTTGGCGCGGCGCTGGCAGGCTGGCCGCTGTCGCTGGTCATCGAACGCTACGGCTGGCCGGGAATGTTCAGTTTACTCTCGGTCGCCGCAGTACTTATGGGTTTACTGCTGATGCCGTTACTGATGGCGGGCATCACCACCACTCACGCTCGAAGGATAAAACAATGAAAATGACCTTTACCTCTACTCTGATTGCTTCTGCCGTTGCGCTGGCGACTTTAACGGGTGCCGCGCAGGCAAAAGGCCGGCTGGTGGTCTATTGCAGCGCCACCAATGAAATGTGTGAGGCCGAAACCAAAGCGTTTGGCGAGAAATATGATGTAAAAACCTCGTTTATCCGCAACGGTTCCGGAAGCACCCTGGCAAAAGTCGATGCTGAAAAGAAAAACCCCCAGGCTGACGTCTGGTACGGCGGCACTTTAGACCCGCAATCGCAGGCTGGCGAGATGGGCCTGCTACAGGCGTATAAATCCCCTAACCTTGAGCAGATCATGGAGAAATTCCGCGATCCGGCAAAAGTGAAAGGGAATCTGTCCTCTGCCGTTTATGTGGGGATCCTCGGTTTTGGCGTAAACACCGATCGTCTGAAAGAGAAAAACCTGCCGGTGCCGAAGTGCTGGAAAGATCTCACCAAACCGGAATATAAAGGCGAAATTCAAATTGCCGATCCGCAAAGTTCCGGTACTGCCTACACCGCCCTGGCTACTTTTGCGCAGCTGTGGGGGGAAGATCAGGCCTTTGATTATCTAAAACAACTGAACGCCAACGTCTCTCAGTACACCAAATCAGGCATAGCCCCGGCACGTAACGCCGCCCGTGGCGAAACGGCGATTGGTATTGGCTTCCTGCATGACTACTCGCTGGAAAAAGAACAGGGCGCGCCGCTGGAGTTGATTTCCCCGTGTGAAGGTACGGGCTACGAAATTGGCGGCGTCAGCATTCTGAAAGGCGCGCGCAACCTCGACAACGCCAAACTGTTTGTGGACTGGGTATTATCAAAAGAAGCTCAGGAACTGGCGTGGAAGAAAGGGAAGTCTTATCAGATCCTGACCAATACCACCGCCGAAACGTCGCCAAATTCGCTGAAGCTCGACGACCTGAAATTAATCAACTACGACATGGATAAATATGGTTCCACGGATGTTCGTAAGGCATTGATTAATAAATGGGTCAGCGAAGTGAAGATGGGTAAATAAACCCGCATTAGGCGTATTTGCCGGGTGCAGCACAAACGCCTGCCCCGGCCAACCATACCGGAACTACTATGTCACAGACACTTGCACTCCATCCCGTGAAAAAGCGGGATGCGATTTTCCTTTGGGTTTTACTGGGCTGGCTGGCATTTATACTGTTGCCGAGCTGGAGCCTCGATTATGGCCTGCTGGAGTCCACGAGTGATGAGATCCTCGAGGCTTATGGCTGGTCGCATTTTAATATCAGCTGGCTGTGGTATTTACTCCCGAGCCTGTTGCTGGTTCGCCCGTTTCGTGAGGCCACGCGCGAACAGCGTAGTCGTCATTATTTTGATGCCAGCTGGGCATTGCTCTGTATGGCGTTTATCGTCATCAGCGCCACCGTGGCTGGACGCGGTTTAGGCTACGCCGCCATCGTGCTGTTTGTTGAACTAGGCGCGATTATGACGCTGGCCTTAACCCGCCTCGAATGGCTGGGCGGCGACCGCTTCGTGATCGGCTCACTGATTGCGATTGTGGCGCTGATTGGCATTTTTATCGTCTGGCCGAGCATCGCCATTTTTATCCCGATGTTCACCAACGACGCGGGAGAGTTCGCCCCGCTGGCGTTTATGACCGTGCTCTCGCAGGCACATATTGTTCAGGTGATCGTCAACTCTATCGTCTTGTCGATAGCGGTGGGGATAGGCTGTACTTTCTTCGGCCTGGTGCTGGCGATTTATACCACGCGCATCGCTAAACGCAGCGCCATTATTGGTCGCATCTTTTCCATTTTGCCCATCGTTACGCCACCGTTTGTGGTCGGCTTAGGCGTGACGCTCATGATGGGGCGCTCCGGCTATGTTACGGAATTTATGGTGGAGTGGTTTGGGCTGACCAACACCAACTGGCTGTACGGTTTTACCGGGATCTGGCTGGCACAGGTTCTGGCATTCACGCCAATGGCATTTATGATCCTCGACGGGGCCATTAAAACCATTCATCCCTCGCTGGAAGAGGCCTCCTACACCCTGCGCGCCAGCCGCTGGCAAACCTTTAACGGCGTGTTTGTGCCGTTGTTGAAGCCCGCACTCGCCAATGCCTTTTTAATCGTCGTGGTACAGTCACTGGCTGATTTCAGTAACCCGCTGGTACTTGGCGGTAACTTCGACGTACTGGCGACGCAAATTTACTTCTATATTACCGGCTCGCAGCTGGATTATCAGGCCGCCAGCACGCTTGGCGCTTTCCTGCTGCTGTTCTCGCTGCTGGTGTTCTGCATCCAGTATATGTGGATTGGTAAACGCTCTTACGTCACGGTTTCCGGCAAATCCTACCGTGGCGACGTCCAGCCGCTACCGGTCACCCTGGTGTGGAGCGTGGTCGCCATACTTGCGATATGGATTGCCTTTAACGCCCTGCTCTACGGCAGCATTTTCTACGGCAGCTTCACGGTGAACTGGGGCGTGGACTACACCCTGACGCTGGATAACTTTATCAAGCTATTTGGTCAGGGAATGAGCGACGGCGCGTGGCCTTCACTGCTGGATACCCTGCTCTACGCCGGGATTGCCGCTCCCATTACCGCTATCTTTGGCCTGCTCATCGCCTGGGTGGTGGTGCGTCAACAATTCAAAGGCAAAAAGACCATCGAGTTCACCACCATGCTGTGCTTTGCCGTACCGGGTACGGTGGCGGGCGTTTCGTATATTCTTGCCTTTAACAGCGCTCCGGTTTATCTCACCGGAACGGCGGCAATTGTGATTATCTCGATGGTGATGCGTAACGTTCCGGTGGGTATTCGCGCCGGGATTGCGGGTCTGGGGCAGATCGACAAATCGCTGGATGAAGCCTCACTCAGCCTGCGCGCGGGTTCCTTGCGAACCATAACCCACATTTTACTGCCGCTGCTGCGTCCGGCCATTCTCTCGGCCCTGATCTACAGCTTTGTGCGGGCCATCACGACGGTCAGCGCCATCGTCTTTCTCGTCACGCCGGACACCCGCGTGGCAACCGCCTACATTCTTAACCGCGTTGAAGACGGCGAATATGGCGTAGCCATCGCCTATGGTTCGATTCTGATCGTGGTGATGCTGGCGATTATTTTCCTCTTTGACTGGCTGATCGGAGAAGCTCGTATCTCCCGTTCTAAAGCCAAAAACCAGGCGTAATGGAGCGCACTATGAGTCAGAAAAATTTTGTTGAACTGCGCAACGTCACTAAACGATTCGGCAGTAATACGGTTATCGACAATATCAATCTCACCATTCCACAAGGGCAAATGGTGACGCTGCTCGGTCCTTCCGGCTGTGGCAAAACCACCATTTTGCGTCTGGTTGCCGGGCTGGAAAAACCGAGCGAAGGGCAAATTTTTATTGATGGCGAAGATGTCACGCATCGTTCCATTCAACAGCGCGATATCTGCATGGTGTTTCAGTCATACGCTCTGTTCCCGCATATGTCGCTGGGTGAAAACGTTGGCTACGGGCTGAAGATGCTTGGCGTCTCGCGTAGCGAAGTGAAACAGCGGGTGAAGGAGGCGCTGGCAATGGTGGATCTGGAAGGCTTCGAGGACCGCTATGTCGATCAGATTTCCGGTGGTCAGCAACAGCGTGTGGCACTGGCCCGCGCGTTGATCCTCAAGCCAAAGGTGCTGCTGTTTGATGAGCCGTTAAGTAACCTCGATGCCAACCTGCGCCGCAGTATGCGCGATAAGATCCGCGAGCTGCAAAAGCAGTTTAATATCACGTCGCTCTACGTCACTCACGATCAAAGTGAAGCTTTCGCGGTGTCCGACACTGTGCTGGTGATGAATAAAGGTCACATCATGCAGATTGGCTCACCGCAGGATCTCTATCGTCAGCCAGCCTCCCGATTTATGGCAAGTTTTATGGGCGACGCCAACCTGTTCCCGGCGAACTTTAGCGAAGAGTATGTCGATATCTACGGTTATCGCCTGCCGCGCGCGGCGCATTTCCCGGCGCAAGGTAGCGGCACCGTCGGCGTTCGCCCGGAAGCCATCACCTTAAGCAATCACGGCGAAGAGAGTCAGCGTTGTGTTATTCGCCATGTCGCCTACATGGGGCCGCAGTACGAAGTGACCGTAGAGTGGCATGGACAGGAGATTTTATTACAAGTAAACGCCACCCGTTTACAGCCCGATATTGGTGAGCACTATTACCTCGAAATCCATCCTTACGGGATGTTTGTTTTAGCGGATACGGCATAAAAATAGCACATAAACGGTCCCCATCTGTCTTGAGGGACCGTTCACCTGGTTAGGCTTCGGACAACAATTATTCTCCAGTGTTATATACTATAGGGGGGTATGTATTGACATATAGCATACCCCCCTATAGTATATTGCGTGCAGATGATGAGGTGCGAAATGCCCAGTACTCCGGAAGAGAAGAAAAAGGTCCTTACTCGAGTTCGTCGTATTCGAGGGCAGATTGATGCTCTGGAACGGTCGCTGGAGGGTGATGCCGAATGCCGTGCCATACTCCAACAGATCGCTGCCGTTCGGGGCGCGGCTAATGGGCTGATGGCAGAAGTGCTTGAAAGCCATATCCGGGAAACGTTTGACCGAAATGACTGCTACAGCCGCGAAGTCAGCCAATCCGTTGACGACACTATTGAACTGGTTCGAGCCTATCTTAAATAGCTGAATCTATTACCATATTGAGGAAGAGCGAGAGATGAAATCACGTGCTGCCGTTGCATTTGCTCCCGGTAAACCGCTGGAAATCGTTGAAATTGACGTTGCACCACCGAAAAAAGGTGAAGTGCTGATTAAAGTCACCCATACCGGCGTTTGCCATACCGACGCATTTACCCTCTCCGGGGATGACCCGGAAGGTGTATTCCCGGTGGTTCTCGGTCACGAAGGGGCCGGCGTTGTGGTTGAAGTCGGTGAAGGCGTAACCAGCGTCAAACCTGGCGACCATGTGATCCCGCTTTACACCGCGGAGTGCGGCGAGTGTGAGTTCTGTCGTTCTGGCAAAACTAACCTCTGTGTTGCGGTTCGCGAAACCCAGGGTAAAGGCTTGATGCCAGACGGCACCACCCGTTTTTCTTACAACGGGCAGCCGCTTTATCACTACATGGGGTGCTCTACATTCAGTGAATACACCGTGGTCGCGGAAGTGTCTCTGGCCAAAATTAATCCAGAAGCAAACCATGAACACGTCTGCCTGCTGGGCTGTGGCGTGACCACCGGTATTGGCGCGGTGCACAACACAGCTAAAGTCCAGCCAGGTGATTCTGTTGCCGTGTTTGGTCTTGGCGCGATTGGTCTGGCAGTGGTTCAGGGCGCGCGTCAGGCGAAAGCGGGACGGATTATCGCTATCGATACCAACCCGAAGAAATTCGATCTGGCGCGTCGCTTCGGTGCTACCGACTGCATTAACCCGAATGACTACGACAAACCGATTAAAGATGTCCTGCTGGATATCAACAAATGGGGTATCGACCATACCTTTGAATGCATCGGTAACGTCAACGTGATGCGTGCGGCGCTGGAAAGTGCACACCGCGGCTGGGGTCAGTCGGTGATCATCGGGGTGGCAGGTTCTGGTCAGGAAATCTCCACCCGTCCATTCCAGTTGGTCACTGGTCGCGTATGGAAAGGTTCCGCGTTTGGCGGCGTGAAAGGTCGTTCCCAGTTACCGGGTATGGTTGAAGATGCGATGAAAGGTGATATCGATCTGGAACCGTTTGTCACGCATACCATGAGCCTGGATGAAATTAATGACGCCTTCGACCTGATGCATGAAGGCAAATCCATTCGAACCGTAATTCGTTACTGATTTCCCGCAGGTATACCCCGTCCACTTCAGACGGGGTTCTTAATACTCTCCCCGGGCAGCCGTCCGGGGGATTAACCGTGAGATAATGACTGATGGAACTCATTGAAAAACATGCCAGCTTTGGCGGCTGGCAAAATGTGTATCGGCATTATTCCCAATCACTGAAATGTGAAATGAATGTCGGCGTCTATCTCCCACCAAAAGCCGCGAATGAAAAATTGCCGGTGCTGTACTGGCTTTCAGGCCTGACCTGCAACGAGCAGAATTTCATTACTAAATCGGGGATGCAGCGTTACGCGGCTGAGCACAACATTATTGTTGTTGCGCCGGACACCAGTCCGCGAGGCAGTCATGTCGCAGATGCTGACCGTTACGATCTCGGGCAAGGTGCCGGGTTTTACCTGAACGCGACGCAAGCGCCGTGGAATGAACATTACAAAATGTATGACTATATCCGCAACGAGCTGCCGGATTTAGTGATGCATCATTTTCCGGCAACGGCCAAAAAGTCTATCTCTGGTCATTCTATGGGCGGGCTGGGCGCGCTGGTGCTGGCGTTACGTAACCCAGATGAATATGTCAGCGTCTCGGCGTTTTCGCCCATTGTCTCCCCATCGCAAGTACCGTGGGGACAGCAAGCCTTTGCTGCATATCTTGGTGAAAATAAAGATGCCTGGTTGGATTACGATCCGGTGAGTCTTATTTCACAAGGTCAACGCGTTGCGGAAATCATGGTTGATCAGGGGTTGAGTGATGATTTTTACGCGGAACAGCTGCGGACTCCAAATCTTGAAAAGATCTGCCAGGAGATGAATATCAAGACGTTAATCCGTTATCACGAGGGTTACGACCACAGCTATTATTTTGTCTCCAGTTTTATTGGCGAGCATATTGCCTACCACGCCAATAAACTGAATATGCGTTGATAATAGTGCACGACTGCCGGATGCGGCGTGAACGCCTTATCCGGCCTACACTTCGCCCATAAACCGTAGGCCTGATAAGACGCGTAAGCGTCGCATCAGGCATCTGCGCACGACTTATCTATGTTTACCACATCAAATCATCAGGCACTTTGAAGTCGGCATACGGGTCGTCTTCATCCTGCTCTTCGGCGCTGAGCGCGCTGTGCAACACTATACTGCTGGCATCGCGCTGAGCAATTTTATCGGCAACGCTGGCGGGAATAATGGCGTATTCACCTTCGCTATTGTTATCGACCAACAAGCGGGCAATCGCCAGACGACCATTAATCAACTGCGCCTGTGTGAGCTTATCGACAAAAATCTTCTTAATCAGATTGCCGTCAGTGAAGTTAAAACCAATATCGCCATTGGCAATGGTGATTCGGTTCATTTCAATAAGCTGCTTCACCTGAGCTTTATATTCTTTCGCCAACGCCGCTTGTTTTTGCTGTTCGCTAAGCTGTTTATCACGCTCAAGCTGTGCCTTTTTATTTTCTTCTACCGCCGCCCGAGCTTCACGCGCCTGAACGCGCGATTTTTTCGCCGTTCTCTCGACCTTCGCCGCTTTTTTGCTGGTGACTAATCCTGCTTTGAGCAACTGCTCTTGTAAGGTAAGTTTTGCCATCTTTGTTTCCAAACCCGCTGAATAATTTTTAGCGAGTATACCTGTAAACGCCGTAGGTGTATTGGGGTGAAGTCCCTTTCGCCCCTGCCTAATAAGGCACGTCAGGCATCGGCGCACGGCTGTATTCGTGATCTCCGGCTCATCAAAATAAACACCGCCAACCCAGCAACAAGAATACCCGGTGCAGAAGCGGCCATTACGCCGACCGTGCCAGTGCCTAATGCCAGCATTTTCCCGGCCAGTAACGGACCGCTCATAGCCCCCAGACGCCCTACCGCCACGGCTGTTCCCACACCTGTTGCGCGGATCTGCGAACTGTAAAACAACGGTGCCAGGGCATACAAAACGCTTTGCCCACCTGTCGCAAACAACCCCGCGACAAATCCCGCCAGCAACATACCGTTAAATGACGACACCGTTCCAAGCGCCAGCAGCGAAGCTAACATGCCGCTATAAATCAGTAGCGACATGGTTACTGGACGCAGCTTATCCATCAATGCGCCCAACATTAACGTCCCGCTTGCCGCCCCCATTTGCAGGGCAAACATCACCCCTGCCGCCTGCGATGGCTGGAATCCTTGCTCCACCAAAAGTAGCGGTAGCCAGTTGATCAACATATAAACCACCAGCAGAGTGAAGAAATAACACAACCACAGCAGCAGCGTCGCGGTTGCCGTTTCTGGCGCAAATAAGGCACGCAGTGGTGGCGCAGCCTGTTTTTCGCCAGCGAAAACCGCTGACTCCGGCAGCCAGCGCATTAATAGCGGCACCAGAATCAACGGCACCACACCACCTACCCAAAACACCGTTTGCCATGCTAAGTTTGCCCCCGCGAAACCCAGTGTCGCCGCCAGCGCCGCGCCAATGGGAACACCGCAATACATCAGGCTCACTGCCGTCCCACGAAAACGTGGACCCGCGGCTTCAGACGTCAGGGCGATAAGATTCGGCAACGCCGCCCCCAGCCCGACACCGGTCATCAGCCGCGCAAAGACCAGTGAGGGGAAATCCCAGGCAATCGCCGTTGCCAGTGAGAACAAACCAAACAGCGCAACTGAGCCAATCAAAATACGCTTACGACCATAACGGTCTGCCAGCATCCCGCCAACCAACGCGCCGGGTAGCAAACCCAGTATTCCGGCGCTGAATATCCAGCCCATTTGCATTTTATCGAGTGCGAAAGCCTGGGCGATGCCACCCGCCGCAATGCCAGCCGCCTGAAGATCCAGCCCTTCCATCAGAGCGACCAAAAAACAAAGCCCGATGGTCAGCATCAGGCGGGATGAAGATGATGAAGGGGTACGAGTCGACATAAGATGAACCTCGTTGCGAGTGCAGGTGAATCGCGACTGATACATTGCCAGCCGCGTAATCAGAACTATTTAATGACTGCCTACGGGCGAAATGTAGGCCGGACAAGACGTTTACCGCATCCGGCAGTCGTGTGCAGATGCCTGATGCGACGCTAACGCGTCTTATCAGGCCTACAAATTCCCGCGCCATCCGTAGGCCGGATAAGGCGTTCACGCCGCATCCGGCAGTCGTGCGCAGATGCCTGATGCGACGCTAACGCGTCTTATCAGACCTACAAATTCTCACGCCATCCGTAGGCCGGATAAGGCGTTCACGCCGCATCCGGCAGTCGTGCTGGGATGGGCATACAAAATGCACGTTCTCGGCAGTCATCATTATTTGTTGTTGCGCAGATCCAGCGCCACGTCAACGATCATATCCTCCTGGCCGCCAACCATCCGGCGTTTGCCCAGCTCAACGAGAATATCCACCGCACTTAAGCCATAACGCGCCGCCGCCGTTTCACAGTGACGCAGGAAGCTCGAGTAAACACCAGCGTATCCCAGCGCCAGCGTTTCGCGATCGACTCGTACCGGTCGATCCTGCAACGGACGCACCAGGTCGTCGGCGGCATCCATTAACGCATAGAGATCGGTCCCATGCTGCCAGCCCAGTTTATCCGCGGCGGCAATAAACACTTCCAGCGGTGCGTTACCTGCGCCCGCGCCCATTCCCGCGAGGCTGGCGTCGATTCGGTCGCAGCCCTCTTCCACCGCCGCGATAGAGTTCGCCACGCCAAGACTCAGGTTATGGTGAGCGTGCATGCCAGTTTGCGTTTCTGGTTTCAGCTCTGCTTTCAGGGCGCGGAAACGGTCACGGATATCGCTCATGTTCATCGCACCGCCAGAATCCACCACATAAATACAGGTCGCACCGTAGCCTTCCATCAGCTTTGCCTGCTTGGCGAGATTCTCCGGCGTGGTCATATGGCTCATCATCAGAAAACCAACGGTGTCCATTCCGAGCTCGCGGGCATACTGAATATGCTGGGCGGAAACATCAGCTTCGGTACAGTGCGTTGCCACACGAACCACCCGCGCGCCAGCCTGCCAGGCATTTTTCAGATCGTGAATAGTGCCGATTCCTGGCAGCAACAACGTCGCGATTTTGGCGTGCTTCACCACATCCGCCGCTGCTTCAATCCATTCAAGGTCGCTATGTGCGCCGAAACCATAGTTAAAGCTGGACCCCTGCAAACCGTCGCCATGGGCCACTTCAATCGAATCCACGCGGGCATCGTCCAGTGCTTTGGCAATCTGCCGAACATTTTCCAGCGAATACTGATGACGAATGGCGTGCATACCGTCACGCAACGTGACGTCCGAGATATAAAGTTTTTTACCGTTCATGCCGCTTCTCCTGCCTTGCGCGCCAGTGACTGGGCCATTTTTTCCGCTGTCGCCAGCGCACTGGAAGTCATAATGTCGAGGTTGCCCGCATAGGCAGGCAGATAATGCGCTGCGCCTTCGACTTCCAGCCAGACCGCCGTTTTCAGCCCGGAGAACTGACCCACGCCCGGCAAATTAACCGGTTTATCCTGCGGGATAACTTCAAACTGCACGCGCTGTTTCAGGCGATATCCCGGTACGTAAGCCTGCACCGCCTCAGCCATTTCATTGATTGAGGCTTCGATATCATCTTGTGAAGCTTCGTCGCTCAATACATACACCGTGTCACGCATCATCAACGGTGGCTCTGCTGGGTTAAGCACAATAATCGCCTTCCCTTTTGCCGCGCCGCCCACCACTTCAATGGCTCGGGAAGTGGTTTCCGTAAATTCATCGATATTGGCACGCGTGCCAGGTCCGGCAGATTTACTGGCGATAGAAGCGATAATTTCGGCGTAATGAACACGCGCCACGCGTGAAACTGCCGCCACCATTGGAATGGTGGCCTGGCCGCCGCAGGTGACCATGTTGACGTTCAGTTGATCGACGTTCGCCTCGAGGTTAACCACCGGCACGCAGTAAGGGCCGATGGCAGCAGGCGTCAGGTCAATTAAGCGAATATCCGGTTTCGCTTCGCGTAAAGCGGCATCGTTTTTCACATGCGCGCCCGCGCTGGTCGCATCAAATACAATGTCGATATCAGCAAATTCAGGCATGTTCATCAGCCCGATCACCCCTTCATGGGTGGTGGCGACGCCCATACGTCTGGCACGCGCCAGACCGTCGGACTGAGGATCAATGCCGACCATCACCGCCATCTCCAGATGCTGACCGTGACGCAAAATTTTAATCATCAGATCGGTGCCAATGTTGCCAGAACCGATAATGGCGACTTTACGCTTACTCATGACAGACTTCCTTTTGGGGCTGCGCTTGAAAATGTCGCAGCAACTGAACCTATGCCTTCAATATGGGCTTCAAAACGATCGCCCGCATTCACCGCCACCATCGGGCCTAATGCCCCGGTAAGAATGATATCTCCGGCGCGCAGCGGTTCACCCAGACTGGCCATTTTGCGTGCCAGCCAGACGGCGGCATTAAGCGGATGTCCCAGGCATTCGCTGCCGCGCCCGCTGGAAACCTCTTCGTTATTACGCGTCATCTTCATGGCGCAGTTTTTCAGGTCTAACCCCGCCGGACGTTGCGCCGGACCGCCGATGACATACACCCCGCAGGAAGCGTTATCTGCCACGGTATCGACAAACTGAATCGACCAGTCGCGAATGCGGCTCCCCACCACCTCCAGCGCCGGAAGTACCCATTCAATGGCGTTATACAATTCGTCGAAGGTGATATCAGTTGCGGGCAAATCGCGGTTCAACACCAGTGCGATCTCCGCTTCAATGCGGGGTTGCAGAACACGGGAAAAAGGAATGATTTCGTTATCGCCATAACACATGTCGGCAAATAACGTCCCAAAATCCGGTTGATCAACGCCCAGTTGTTGTTGCACTTTCGGATGTGTCAGGCCCACTTTACGCCCTACCACGCGACGCCCCTGCGCAACGTCATGTTGCACATTTATGTGCTGAATGGCGTAAGCCGCTTCAGCGTTATCGATACCAATCAGATCGCGCAGCGGTGCAATCGCTTCGCCCTGCTCTGCGGCGCGGCGTAAATCCGCCGCCAGTTGCTCAAGAGTATGCTTCGTCATGACCATTCCTTAAGGGCGTGCGAGGAAATTCAGCACCAGTTGATTGAAAGCGTCGGCATGTTCCCACTGCGCCCAGTGACCGCAGTCGCGGAAGATATGCAGTTCAGAACCGGCAATGCCGGACAGCAGACGCAGACCCGCATCCATCGGCACAAAGCGGTCGTTGCGCCCCCAGACAATCAGGGTTTGCGCTTTGATTTCCGCCAGACGTGGGCCAAAATCCGGGAACTGTTTCGGATTAGCTTCCAGGCTCTTAACGAAGTTTTCCAGGTGATCGCGGCGCGACAGCATATTATTCAGGCGCGCTTCAAACAGGGCGTCGGTCAAATCGCTGGTATCAAAAACGAAGATATCCATCATCAGTTTCAGGTTTTCGATAGTCGGCTGACGATAAAGCTGATTCAGTCGCTTAATACCTTCGGTTGGCATCGGCGTAAACAAACTCATGCCGCCCGTACCGCCGCCCATCAGCACCAGTTTGCCGACGCGCTCCGGCCAGTTAAGGGTGAACGCCACAGAACTATGGCCCCCCATCGAGTTACCCAGCAGGTGGATTTTGGCGATATCCAGTTGATCCACCACGCTTTTCAGGATTCGTGCATTAAGATCCGATCGCGAACCACTATTAACGATCGAATCGCTCTTGCCCCAACCCGGACAATCCAGCAGGATCACCCGATAGCCCGCCTCTACCAGCGGATCGATATTGCGGCTGAAATTCGCCCAGCCAGTAGCACCCGGGCCGGAACCATGCAGCAGGACAACGGTTTCGTCGCCTTGTCCGCAGTCATTAAAATGGATGCGCAGCGTTTTACCCGCTTCTTCTACATTCAGAAAACGGCTGGTGGCGGCTTCGGTTTGTGGCTGATAACTCATCATCTTCTCCTGCATATTCAGTTCTCTGTTCTGGCGCTTAACGAGCCAAATCCGGCAATCCACTCCGGGATTGGGCGGTAATAACGCCCTTCGCTACGCCAGTTGCCAAATGCAGAAATAGCGGCAAAAGCGGCGACCCAGGTTTTGATTTCATGTGTCGACTTTCCGGCAATGGCGGAAAGCTCTTCGTTACTGACGGCATCCAGTTCCTGTATGCGTCCCTGCTCCAGCAAAGTCATGAACTGGTTATCCCAAATCGGGTTGAGCGGATGCAGAGTTCTCTGATCCTCAACAAACTTCTCAGCGGCGCTAATCACCCGTTGCTGACGCAATTCGCGCTCACTGGCGGGTAAATCTTTCCCGCTCCCCAACAGGCGGTCGCGCATATGGGCATCGGCTTTCGCCAGTTCGGGCACCGGCGGCTGATGGGAAAGCCCACCGGAACCCAGGAACAGCACGCGTTTATTGAGAGTGCTGGTGAAACGTCCAATGGCTTCACCCAACATGCGGGTACGCTGGAAACCGGGCAGCGGCGTGGCGACACCGTTGATGAACACAGGCAGAACTGGCACCTTATCCAGCCCGCCGAGCAGGAACTCCAGTGGCTGGGCGAACCCGTGGTCCACCTGCATACAGTAAGAAACGGCAAGATCGATCCCGCTCTTCATGACGGCATGCGCACAGGCCTCCGCCAGCTCCACAGGCACGGGCAGCTCTCCTGCCGCACTGCCGAAATCACCAATTGCCGTCGCTCCAACGCCTAAACAGAACGGTGGCATCACGTCATAGAAAAAGCCGTTGTAGTGATCTGGCGCAAACAGCACCACCAGTTCAGGGGAGAAAGCCGCAATACGCTCGCGGGCGCTGGCAATCACGCCATTGACCTCATCGAGTACCTCTTGTGCCGGGTCGACATACCCCACCAGCGGCGAGTGGGAAAGACAATGAAGATAAGCGTGCATATCAGGCTACCTTTTCGACAGAAACGTCGGCATCAGGGCGGGTCAGCGTCATCACCGACGCCAGTTTATTCAGGGTCTTGCCCAGGGTTTGCGGAATGGCGGTGGCGGCAACAAAGCGATCCGGGCGCATCACCACCAGCGAAGCATTGTGTTGCGCGAACCAGCTACGCAGACGACATTGCGTATCCCCCACGCGTAGTACGCCGTCGTGGTTATCCTGTGCGGTATGAATTTGCACTTCCGGCACCACCTGAATGAAGCGTGTGCCCAACGCGCGCCACTGCTGGATTTGCTCGTCGCTCATCCCCCACAGTGGATTGCATCCCCAGCCAATTACCGCGAAGTTCGCGCCGATCGCGTTATCGAGCAGCGTCACGTCGCCGTTTTCCAGCGTGACTTTCGGCTGAATAAACATCTTGCCGACCGGAGAGTGCTTCGCTTCGCCCTCTCGCACCAGCGCACCGCCGTAATATTGCGGCATCGGCTTGAAGCGCATTTCGAGGAAGTAGCGTTTTACTGGCGGCAGATAATTCAGCAGCCAGGAAACGCCGTCACGTAACGTACCCTGCCAGCGTTTCGGCGGAGCCAGCACGTTGCCCGCCGTCACGGACAGGTCAATCATCGCTTTGGCGTGATCGCGACGTTCTTGTTGATAGGTATCGAGCAGCGCATCGCGGGCTTTCCCCTGGATAACCAACGCCAGTTTCCATGCGAGGTTAAAGGCGTCGCGCATACCACTGTTATAGCCCTGCCCCTGCCATACCGGCATGATGTGCGCGGCATCGCCCGCCAGCAGTACGCGATCAATACGGAAACGTTGCGCCAGTCGCGCGTTGTGGGTGTAGACACGCTGGCGAATCAATTCAACATTGTCCGGATTAGGCAGCACTTTGCTTAACAGCTTGCGCATATTTTGCGGCTCACGCAGCTGTTCTTCGGTTTCTCCTGGCATCACCATAAATTCAAAGCGACGTACCGCATGAGGTAGCGCGGCAGAAACATACGGGCGCACCGGATCGCAACACAAATAGATATGCGGCGTACTTAACGGATCGTTGGCGATATCTACCACAATCCACTGATTTGGCGCAGTTTTACCTTCAAACGGCACATTCAGAGTGCGACGGACAAAACTTGCTCCACCGTCACAGGCTACCAGCCACTGGGCTTTGACTATTTCCCGCTGCCCTTCTGCCGTTTTCAGGTGCAAGGTCACTTCGTCATCTTGCTGACTGAAGGCCTCCAGCTCGCGGGAAAACAAGCAGCGCACATTCGGAAAACGCGACACCCCTTCCAGCATCACCGCATCGACCTGCGGCTGAATAAAGGCGTTACGGCGCGGCCAGCCAAATTCATCGGTCATTGGCTGAATATCAGCAAAACAGCGGCCTTTCGGGGTGAGAAAACGCATCGCGTGCCACGGTGTAGTGTGCGGCAGAACATTATCGACCAGGCCGACCGACTGCATGGTGCGCAGCGCCTCGTCATCAATACCAATCGCACGCGGGTAGTCGATCAACTTATCGAGTTTCTCCACCACCAGCACGTCAATGCCCATCTGACCGAGATAGTTCGCCATCATCAGCCCGACCGGACCGGCACCAGCGATCGCCACCTGAACGCTATGGTTAACAGCAGGCTGGATGTCAGGGTGTTGTATTGCCATTTCAGTACCTCACGACTCGGACAAAATGTCGTTGCGCGCACAGTACAGCGCAACTTATTTTGTTAAAAACATGTAAATGATTTTTTATTGTGCGCTCAGTATAGGAAGGGTGTTTTCGGCTACAATCAAAACATGCCCGAATGTGCACCAGGTGCACCACGTTGTTTTAACTATAGAAATGTCAATTAATATGCAGAACAATGAGCAGACGGAATACAAAACCGTGCGCGGCTTAACCCGCGGTCTAATGTTATTAAATATGTTAAATAAACTTGATGGCGGTGCCAGCGTCGGGCTGCTGGCGGAACTCAGCGGCCTGCATCGCACCACTGTGCGGCGACTGCTGGAGACGCTGCAGGAAGAGGGATATGTCCGCCGTAGCCCCTCCGATGATAGTTTTCGACTGACCATCAAAGTGCGGCAATTAAGCGAAGGATTTCGTGACGAACAGTGGATTTCTGCACTGGCGGCCCCACTGCTGGGCGATCTGTTGCGCGAAGTGGTATGGCCGACAGATGTGTCCACGCTGGATGTTGATGCAATGGTGGTACGCGAAACCACTCACCGTTTCAGCCGCTTATCCTTTCACCGGGCAATGGTCGGGCGACGTTTGCCGCTTCTGAAAACCGCCTCGGGCCTGACCTGGCTGGCCTTTTGCCCGGAACAAGAACGCGAGGAATTAATCGAGATGTTAGCCTCCCGCCCCGGTGATGACTATCAACTGGCACGAGAACCGTTAAAGCTGCAAGCCATTCTGGCGCGCGCGCGCAAAGAGGGTTACGGACAGAACTACCGCGGCTGGGATCAGGAGGAGAAGATCGCCTCTATCGCCGTACCGCTGCGCAGTGAACAACGGGTGATTGGCTGTCTGAATCTGGTGTATATGGCGAGCGCAATGACCATTGAACAGGCAGCGGAAAAGCATCTTCCGGCGCTACAACGGGTAGCAAAACAGATCGAAGAAGGGGTTGAATCGCAGGCTATTCTGGTGGCCGGACGGCGAAGCGGCGTGCATTTACGTTGACACCATCGAATGGCGCAAAACCTTTCGCGGTATGGCATGATAGCGCCCGGAAGAGAGTCAATTCAGGGTGGTGAATGTGAAACCAGTAACGCTATACGATGTCGCAGAGTATGCCGGTGTCTCTTATCAGACCGTTTCCCGCGTGGTGAACCAGGCCAGCCACGTTTCTGCGAAAACGCGGGAAAAAGTGGAAGCGGCGATGGCGGAGCTGAATTACATTCCCAACCGCGTGGCACAACAACTGGCGGGCAAACAGTCGTTGCTGATTGGCGTTGCCACCTCCAGTCTGGCCCTGCACGCGCCGTCGCAAATTGTCGCGGCGATTAAATCTCGCGCCGATCAACTGGGTGCCAGCGTGGTGGTGTCGATGGTAGAACGAAGCGGCGTCGAAGCCTGTAAAGCGGCGGTGCACAATCTTCTCGCGCAACGCGTCAGTGGGCTGATCATTAACTATCCGCTGGATGACCAGGATGCCATTGCTGTGGAAGCTGCCTGCGCTAATGTTCCGGCGTTATTTCTTGATGTCTCTGACCAGACTCCCATCAACAGTATTATTTTCTCCCATGAAGACGGTACGCGACTGGGCGTGGAGCATCTGGTCGCATTGGGTCACCAGCAAATCGCGCTGTTAGCGGGCCCATTAAGTTCTGTCTCGGCGCGTCTGCGTCTGGCGGGCTGGCATAAATATCTCACTCGCAATCAAATTCAGCCGATAGCGGAACGGGAAGGCGACTGGAGTGCCATGTCCGGTTTTCAACAAACCATGCAAATGCTGAATGAGGGCATCGTTCCCACTGCGATGCTGGTTGCCAACGATCAGATGGCGCTGGGCGCAATGCGCGCCATTACCGAGTCCGGGTTGCGCGTTGGTGCGGATATCTCGGTAGTGGGATACGACGATACCGAAGACAGCTCGTGTTATATCCCGCCGTTAACCACCATCAAACAGGATTTTCGCCTGCTGGGGCAAACCAGCGTGGACCGCTTGCTGCAACTCTCTCAGGGCCAGGCGGTGAAGGGCAATCAGCTGTTGCCCGTCTCACTGGTGAAAAGAAAAACCACCCTGGCGCCCAATACGCAAACCGCCTCTCCCCGCGCGTTGGCCGATTCATTAATGCAGCTGGCACGACAGGTTTCCCGACTGGAAAGCGGGCAGTGAGCGCAACGCAATTAATGTGAGTTAGCTCACTCATTAGGCACCCCAGGCTTTACACTTTATGCTTCCGGCTCGTATGTTGTGTGAAATTGTGAGCGGATAACAATTTCACACAGGAAACAGCTATGACCATGATTACGGATTCACTGGCCGTCGTATTACAACGTCGTGACTGGGAAAACCCTGGCGTTACCCAACTTAATCGCCTTGCGGCACATCCCCCTTTCGCCAGCTGGCGCAATAGCGAAGAAGCCCGCACTGTTCGCCCCTCCCCGCAGTTGCGCAGCCTGAATGGTGAGTGGCGCTTTGCCTGGTTTCCGGCACCAGAAGCGGTGCCGGAAAGCTGGCTGGAGTGCGATCTTCCTGACGCCGATACTGTCATAGTCCCCTCAAACTGGCAGATGCACGGTTACGATGCGCCCATCTACACCAACGTGACCTATCCCATTACGGTCAATCCGCCGTTTGTTCCCACGGAGAATCCGACGGGTTGTTACTCGCTCACATTTAATGTTGATGAAAGCTGGCTACAGGAAGGCCAGACGCGAATTATTTTTGATGGCGTTAACTCGGCGTTTCATCTGTGGTGCAACGGGCGCTGGGTCGGTTACGGCCAAGACAGTCGTTTGCCGTCTGAATTTGACCTGAGCGCATTTTTACGCGCCGGAGAAAACCGCCTCGCGGTGATGGTGCTGCGCTGGAGTGACGGCAGTTATCTGGAAGATCAGGATATGTGGCGGATGAGCGGCATTTTCCGTGACGTCTCGTTGCTGCATAAACCGACCACACAAATCAGCGATTTCCATGTTGCCACTCGCTTTAATGATGATTTCAGCCGCGCGGTACTGGAGGCAGAAGTTCAGATGTACGGCGAGCTGCGCGATGAGCTGCGGGTGACGGTTTCTTTGTGGCAGGGTGAAACGCAGGTCGCCAGCGGCACCGCGCCTTTCGGCGGTGAAATTATCGATGAGCGTGGTGGTTATGCCGATCGCGTCACACTACGTCTGAACGTCGAAAACCCGAAACTGTGGAGCGCCGAAATCCCGAATCTCTATCGTGCGGTGGTTGAACTGCACACCGCCGACGGCACGCTGATTGAAGCAGAAGCCTGCGATGTCGGTTTCCGCGAGGTGCGGATTGAAAATGGTCTGCTGCTGCTGAACGGCAAGCCGTTGCTGATTCGCGGCGTTAACCGTCACGAGCATCATCCTCTGCATGGTCAGGTCATGGATGAGCAGACGATGGTGCAGGATATCCTGCTGATGAAGCAGAACAACTTTAACGCCGTGCGCTGTTCGCATTATCCGAACCATCCGCTGTGGTACACGCTGTGCGACCGCTACGGCCTGTATGTGGTGGATGAAGCCAACATTGAAACCCACGGCATGGTGCCAATGAATCGTCTGACCGATGATCCGCGCTGGCTACCGGCGATGAGCGAACGCGTAACGCGAATGGTGCAGCGCGATCGTAATCACCCGAGTGTGATCATCTGGTCGCTGGGAAATGAGTCAGGCCACGGCGCTAATCACGACGCACTCTATCGCTGGATCAAATCTGTCGATCCATCCCGCCCGGTGCAGTATGAAGGCGGCGGAGCCGACACCACGGCCACCGATATTATTTGCCCGATGTACGCGCGCGTGGATGAAGACCAGCCCTTCCCGGCTGTGCCGAAATGGTCCATCAAAAAATGGCTTTCGCTACCTGGAGAGACGCGCCCGCTGATCCTTTGCGAATACGCCCACGCGATGGGTAACAGTCTTGGCGGCTTCGCTAAATACTGGCAGGCGTTTCGTCAGTATCCCCGTTTACAGGGCGGCTTCGTCTGGGACTGGGTGGATCAGTCGCTGATTAAATATGATGAAAACGACAACCCGTGGTCGGCTTACGGCGGTGATTTTGGCGATACGCCGAACGATCGCCAGTTCTGCATGAACGGTCTGGTCTTTGCCGACCGCACGCCGCATCCAGCGCTGACGGAAGCAAAACACCAGCAGCAGTTTTTCCAGTTCCGTTTATCCGGGCAAACCATCGAAGTGACCAGCGAATACCTGTTCCGTCATAGCGATAACGAGCTCCTGCACTGGATGGTGGCGCTGGATGGCAAGCCGCTGGCAAGCGGTGAAGTGCCTCTGGATGTCGCTCCACAAGGTAAACAGTTGATTGAACTGCCTGGACTACCGCAGCCGGAGAGCGCCGGACAACTCTGGCTTACGGTACACGTAGTGCAACCGAACGCGACCGCATGGTCAGAAGCCGGACACATCAGCGCCTGGCAGCAGTGGCGTCTGGCGGAAAACCTCAGCGTGACACTCCCCGCCGCGTCCCACGCCATCCCGCATCTGACCACCAGCGAAATGGATTTTTGCATCGAGCTGGGTAATAAGCGTTGGCAATTTAACCGCCAGTCAGGCTTTCTTTCACAGATGTGGATTGGCGATAAAAAACAACTGCTGACGCCGCTGCGCGATCAGTTCACCCGTGCACCGCTGGATAACGACATTGGCGTAAGTGAAGCGACCCGCATTGACCCTAACGCCTGGGTCGAACGCTGGAAGGCGGCGGGCCATTACCAGGCCGAAGCAGCGTTGTTGCAGTGCACGGCAGATACACTTGCTGATGCGGTGCTGATTACGACCGCTCACGCGTGGCAGCATCAGGGGAAAACCTTATTTATCAGCCGGAAAACCTACCGGATTGATGGTAGTGGTCAAATGGCGATTACCGTTGATGTTGAAGTGGCGAGCGATACACCGCATCCGGCGCGGATTGGCCTGACCTGCCAGCTGGCGCAGGTAGCAGAGCGGGTAAACTGGCTCGGATTAGGGCCGCAAGAAAACTATCCCGACCGCCTTACTGCCGCCTGTTTTGACCGCTGGGATCTGCCATTGTCAGACATGTATACCCCGTACGTCTTCCCGAGCGAAAACGGTCTGCGCTGCGGGACGCGCGAATTGAATTATGGCCCACACCAGTGGCGCGGCGACTTCCAGTTCAACATCAGCCGCTACAGTCAACAGCAACTGATGGAAACCAGCCATCGCCATCTGCTGCACGCGGAAGAAGGCACATGGCTGAATATCGACGGTTTCCATATGGGGATTGGTGGCGACGACTCCTGGAGCCCGTCAGTATCGGCGGAATTCCAGCTGAGCGCCGGTCGCTACCATTACCAGTTGGTCTGGTGTCAAAAATAATAATAACCGGGCAGGCCATGTCTGCCCGTATTTCGCGTAAGGAAATCCATTATGTACTATTTAAAAAACACAAACTTTTGGATGTTCGGTTTATTCTTTTTCTTTTACTTTTTTATCATGGGAGCCTACTTCCCGTTTTTCCCGATTTGGCTACATGACATCAACCATATCAGCAAAAGTGATACGGGTATTATTTTTGCCGCTATTTCTCTGTTCTCGCTATTATTCCAACCGCTGTTTGGTCTGCTTTCTGACAAACTCGGGCTGCGCAAATACCTGCTGTGGATTATTACCGGCATGTTAGTGATGTTTGCGCCGTTCTTTATTTTTATCTTCGGGCCACTGTTACAATACAACATTTTAGTAGGATCGATTGTTGGTGGTATTTATCTAGGCTTTTGTTTTAACGCCGGTGCGCCAGCAGTAGAGGCATTTATTGAGAAAGTCAGCCGTCGCAGTAATTTCGAATTTGGTCGCGCGCGGATGTTTGGCTGTGTTGGCTGGGCGCTGTGTGCCTCAATTGTCGGCATCATGTTCACCATCAATAATCAGTTTGTTTTCTGGCTGGGTTCTGGCTGTGCACTCATCCTCGCCGTTTTACTCTTTTTCGCCAAAACGGATGCGCCCTCTTCTGCCACGGTTGCCAATGCGGTAGGTGCCAACCATTCGGCATTTAGCCTTAAGCTGGCACTGGAACTGTTCAGACAGCCAAAACTGTGGTTTTTGTCACTGTATGTTATTGGCGTTTCCTGCACCTACGATGTTTTTGACCAACAGTTTGCTAATTTCTTTACTTCGTTCTTTGCTACCGGTGAACAGGGTACGCGGGTATTTGGCTACGTAACGACAATGGGCGAATTACTTAACGCCTCGATTATGTTCTTTGCGCCACTGATCATTAATCGCATCGGTGGGAAAAACGCCCTGCTGCTGGCTGGCACTATTATGTCTGTACGTATTATTGGCTCATCGTTCGCCACCTCAGCGCTGGAAGTGGTTATTCTGAAAACGCTGCATATGTTTGAAGTACCGTTCCTGCTGGTGGGCTGCTTTAAATATATTACCAGCCAGTTTGAAGTGCGTTTTTCAGCGACGATTTATCTGGTCTGTTTCTGCTTCTTTAAGCAACTGGCGATGATTTTTATGTCTGTACTGGCGGGCAATATGTATGAAAGCATCGGTTTCCAGGGCGCTTATCTGGTGCTGGGTCTGGTGGCGCTGGGCTTCACCTTAATTTCCGTGTTCACGCTTAGCGGCCCCGGCCCGCTTTCTCTACTGCGTCGTCAGGTGAATGAAGTCGCTTAAGCAATCAATGTCGGATGCGGCGCGAGCGCCTTATCCGACCAACATATCATAACGGAGTGATCGCATTGAACATGCCAATGACCGAAAGAATAAGAGCAGGCAAGCTATTTACCGATATGTGCGAAGGCTTACCGGAAAAAAGACTTCGTGGGAAAACGTTAATGTATGAGTTTAATCACTCGCATCCATCAGAAGTTGAAAAAAGAGAAAGCCTGATTAAAGAAATGTTTGCCACGGTAGGGGAAAACGCCTGGATAGAACCACCTGTCTATTTCTCTTACGGTTCCAACATCCATATAGGCCGCAATTTTTATGCAAATTTCAATTTAACCATTGTCGATGACTACACGGTAACAATCGGTGATAACGTACTGATTGCACCCAACGTTACTCTTTCCGTTACGGGACACCCTGTACACCATGAATTGAGAAAAAACGGTGAGATGTACTCTTTTCCGATAACGATTGGCAATAACGTCTGGATCGGAAGTCATGTGGTTATTAATCCAGGCGTCACCATCGGGGATAATTCTGTTATTGGCGCGGGTAGTATCGTCACAAAAGACATTCCACCAAACGTCGTGGCGGCTGGCGTTCCTTGTCGGGTTATTCGCGAAATAAACGACCGGGATAAGCACTATTATTTCAAAGATTATAAAGTTGAATCGTCAGTTTAAATTATAAAAATTGCCTGATACGCTTCGCTTATCAGGCCTACAAATTCAGTGATCTACGTAGGCCGCATCCGGCGTGAACAAAGCGCAGAAACAAGCGTCGCATCATGCCTCTTTGACCCACAGCTGCGGAAAACGTACTGGTGCAAAACGCAGGGTTATGATCATCAGCCCAACGACGCACAGCGCATGAAATGCCCAGTCCATCAGGTAATTGCCGCTGATACTACGCAGCACGCCAGAAAACCACGGGGCAAGCCCGGCGATGATAAAACCGATTCCCTGCATAAACGCCACCAGCTTGCCAGCAATAGCCGGTTGCACAGAGTGATCGAGCGCCAGCAGCAAACAGAGCGGAAACGCGCCGCCCAGACCTAACCCACACACCATCGCCCACAATACCGGCAATTGCAGCGGCAGCCAGATAAAGCCGCAGAACCCCACCAGTTGTAACACCAGCGCCAGCATTAACAGTTTGCGCCGATCCTGATGGCGAGCCATAGCAGGCATCAGCAAAGCTCCTGCGGCTTGCCCAAGCGTCATCAATGCCAGTAAGGAACCGCTGTACTGCGCGCTGGCACCAATCTCAATATAGAAAGCGGGTAACCAGGCAATCAGGCTGGCGTAACCGCCGTTAATCAGACCGAAGTAAACACCCAGCGTCCACGCGCGGGGAGTGAATACCACGCGAACCGGAGTGGTTGTTGTCTTGTGGGAAGAGGCGACCTCGCGGGCGCTTTGCCACCACCAGGCAAAGAGCGCAACAACGGCAGGCAGCGCCCACCAGGCGAGTGTTTGATACCAGGTTTCGCTATGTTGAACTAACCAGGGCGTTATGGCGGCACCAAGTCCACCGCCGCCCATCAGAGCCGCGGACCACAGCCCCATCACCAGTGGCGTGCGCTGCTGAAACCGCCGTTTAATCACCGAAGGCATCACCGCCTGAATGATGCCGATCCCCACCCCACCGAGCAGTGCGCTGCTAAGCAGCAGCGCACTTTGGGGGTAAAGCTCACGCATCAATGCACCGACGGCAATCAGCAACAGACTGATGGCGACGCTGCGACGTTCGCTGACATGCTGATGAAGCCAGCTTCCGGCCAGCGCCAGCCCGCCCATGGTGACCACCGGCAGAGCGGTCAACAGGGCAGCCACGCTAAAGCTCATTCCGCTCGCCTGGCGCAATTGCGGTAGCAGTGGACCGACGGAGGTGAGCAGTGGTCGCATATTAAGACCAATCAGCACCAGAACCAGCAGCATCGTGAACGTCTTTTGATGGTTGCGCATGGCTGTCAGAACGGTTTGGTCGGCAGATATTTACCATCTAAGGTGATGACCGCACGTTCGCCACCTTCCGGGTCCGCCACTTTCTTAACGTCGAGTTTGAAGTTAATCGCGCTGATAATGCCATCGCCAAACTTCTCATGAACCAACGCTTTCAGGGTTGTGCCGTACACCTGCAACATTTCATAGAAACGATACATCGTTGGGTCGGTTGGAATACGGTCATCAATGCAGCCACGCAGTGGAATCATCTGCAACAGTAGAATGGCGTCTTCGTCGAGATCCAGCTTCGCCCCGACCAGGCGGGCGGCGTCGGCAGGAAGCGCCTGCTGACCCAGCAAAGCCGCGGTTACAAAGGCTTCTGCCAGACCGGTGCCGTCGGCAATCTCGGCAAATGAGAGATCTTTTTTAGCTTTGCTGAGCAAAATGGCATCGGCAAGATCAAGACGAATATTGCGGTTAATTTGCGACTGAATCATGGTGGATCTCCTGATGGTTTAAAAATAAGGTTACGCTGCGGTCGGTTGGCGTAGCGGTATGGCACAAACGCGAGGATTAGCGGCCAGTGGCACAAACTGGCGGGTTGCGCCGTCAAAAGCTGCGATGCTGCCGCTTTCAATGTCGTAGACCCAGCCGTGCAGGGCGATCCGCCCCTCTTCGAGCGCCAGGCGCACCGATGGATGAGTTTGCAAATTAGCCAACTGAGCAATGACGTTTTCACGTACCATCGCCGCAGCTTTTGACGGTAAATCGGGATGCGGGCGCGCCTCATTAACGACGCGGGCTGAATCGGCATAACGCAGCCAGTGGGAGACGGCAGGCATATGGTCCATGCACTGACAGCTGGCAATGGCGGTCATCGCGCCACAGTTGGAATGACCGCAAATCACAATGTCAGATACCCGAAGCGCAGCGACGGCATACTCCACCGAAGCAGAAACGCCACCGGGTTCCGGCCCGTAGGAAGGGACGATATTGCCCGCGTTGCGAATAACGAACAGATCGCCAGGCTCACGTTGCGTCACCAGCTCAGGGACCAGACGGCTGTCGGAGCAGGAGATAAAAAGTGTGCGCGGGCTTTGCTGTGTCGCCAGCTGTTTAAACAAGGCTTCCCGCTTCGGAAATGCCTCGCGCTGGAATTTAAGGAATCCATCAATAATCTCTTTCACCGTTAACCTCTGTCTGTCTCTGGAATGAGAGGCAGACTACTCGCCGATTGTCATAAGGTAAAAGTCTCATTTATGATGAGTTCTATTGGATTTACTTATAGGTTGGCGAATGCTCTCTCGACATATCAATTATTTTCTTGCCGTGGCTGAACATGGCAGCTTCACCCGTGCCGCCAGTGCGTTGCACGTCTCCCAACCTGCGCTTTCCCAGCAGATTCGCCAGTTAGAGGAGAGTTTAGGCGTGCCGCTGTTTGACCGTAGCGGGCGAACGATTCGTCTCACTGATGCAGGAGAAGTCTGGCGACAGTACGCCAGCCGGGCGTTACAGGAACTGGGGGCGGGTAAACGGGCGATTCATGATGTTGCCGATCTGACGCGAGGATCGCTGCGTATCGCCGTCACCCCCACCTTTACGAGCTACTTTATCGGCCCTTTAATGGCGGATTTCTATGCGCGCTACCCCGGCATCACGCTCCAGTTACAGGAAATGTCGCAGGAGAAAATCGAAGATCTGCTTTGCCGCGACGAGCTGGACGTTGGGATTGCCTTCGCGCCTGTGCATTCGCCGGAGCTGGAGGCAATTCCTTTACTGACAGAAAGTTTAGCGTTAGTCGTGGCGCAACATCATCCGCTGGCTGCCTGTGAACAGGTGGCGTTGAGTCGCTTGCATGATGAAAAACTGGTCCTGCTCAGCGCGGAATTTGCCACCAGAGAGCAAATTGACCACTACTGCGAGAAAGCGGGGCTGCATCCACAGGTGGTCATTGAGGCGAACTCAATTAGCGCGGTTCTGGAGCTGATTCGCCGCACTTCCCTTTCCACATTGTTACCAGCAGCGATTGCCACACAACATGACGGGCTTAAAGCTATTTCTCTTGCCCCGCCACTACTGGAGAGAACGGCGGTTTTGTTGCGGCGGAAAAATAGCTGGCAGACAGCCGCCGCGAAGGCATTTTTGCACATGGCGTTGGATAAATGCGCGGTTGTTGGCGGAAATGAATCACGGTAGCCGCTGACACAGGTCTGCGGCTGGAATTGCCTGATGCGCTACGCTTATCAGGCCTACGAGTTCAGTGCTCTACGTAGGCCGGATAAGGCGTTCACGCCGCATCCGGCATAAACTACGCTCGCTTTGTCAACACACAGCCCAGCCGATCACCGTTTGTAATCGATGGCTTCTGGCTGCTCCAGATATACGGTGGTTTGTGCCGGTTGTGTGCTGGCAATCACCTTGCCGCCACGTACCGAATAACGTACCGGAACCTGACGGCGCAGCGCATCAAACCCATTTTCAGCCGGCAGGATAATCAGGTTGGCGCTGTTTCCGGCGGCAATGCCGTAATCCTGCAAATTCAACGTCCTTGCGCTGTGGTGGGTGATTAAATTCAGGCCATCGTTAATCTGCCCGTAGCCCATCAACTGGCAAACATGCAGCCCCATATGCAGCACTTGCAGCATATTCGCCGTTCCCAGCGGATACCACGGATCGAAGACATCATCGTGACCAAAGCAGACGTTAATGCCGGACTCCAGCATCTCTTTAACGCGCGTGATGCCGCGACGTTTTGGATACGTATCGAAACGTCCTTGCAGATGAATATTGACCAGCGGGTTGGCGACAAAGTTAATACCGGACATTTTCAGCAAGCGGAACAGGCGTGAGGTATACGCCCCGTTATAGGAGTGCATTGCCGTGGTGTGGCTGGCGGTGACTCGCGCGCCCATGCCTTCACGGTGCGCCAGGGCAGCAACGGTTTCGACAAAGCGCGACTGCTCGTCATCGATCTCATCACAGTGAACGTCGATGAGACGGTCGTATTTTTGCGCCAGGGCGAAGGTTTTATGCAGCGACTCCACGCCGTATTCACGGGTAAATTCAAAATGCGGAATCGCCCCCACTACATCTGCCCCTAAGCGTAACGCCTCTTCCAGCAACGCTTCACCGTTGGGATACGACAAAATCCCTTCCTGAGGGAAGGCGACGATTTGCAGATCAATCCACGGCGCGACTTCCTGCTTCACTTCCAGCATTGCTTTCAGCGCAGTTAGCGTTGCATCCGAAACATCGACATGGGTACGCACATGCTGAATGCCGTTGGCAATCTGCCATTTCAGCGTTTGCCATGCGCGTTGTTTCACATCGTCATGGGTTAATAACGCTTTGCGCTCGGCCCAGCGTTCAATGCCTTCAAACAGCGTGCCGGACTGATTCCAGTTCGGTTGTCCGGCGGTTTGCGTGGTGTCCAGGTGAATATGTGGCTCCACAAACGGCGGTATAACTAAACCTTGTTCGGCATCCAGGCTGTTTTCAGTTATGGGCATCACGCCGGATTGCGCATCAATGGCGCTGATTTTTCCGTCCTGCAGATGAATCTGCCACAGCCCCTCTTCGCCTGGTAACCGGGCGTTAATAATTGTTTGTAAAGCGTTATTTGACACTGTTAGCCTCCACATGCGTCATTGCTGCTGTCGTTTTACGATTCAAAATCGGGTTAAGGATCAGATAGCTCAGCGCGCCACCTAATACCGCGTTGACCGGAACAATTCCCGGTAACCAGTGGCCTGCAGCAATCCCCAAGGCGACCGCCAGAATCGCCACCCAATTGACACTCATCATACGCGTGGTCGCAAAGTGCTCATAGCGGCGACGGTTCATCAGATAGTCGGCGATGATCACGCCACCCACTGGAGGAATAGCTGCCGAAAGGAAGGTCAACCAGCCGACAAAATTGTTATACAGCCATAATGCGCAGACCGTACCGATAATACCGTTGATTACCGAAAGGGTTTTGCTCGACATCCCGGTAATGTTGGCGAAACCTAAACCCGACGCATAGAGTGCGTTATCGTTGGTGGTCCAGATATTCAGCCCCAGCACCACAATCGCAGGCAGCAGCAGGCCCTGAGCAATCATCACATCAGAGATATCCGCCATGCCCAGTGCCGCAGCGCCCGCTGCACCGAAAATAAACATCAACGAGTTGCCGAGGAAAAAGGCCACCATCGCCACCAGCACCGCCAGTTTGGCATTGCGACCAAACCGGACAAAGTCAGCGGTGAGCGTACCCGCACTGATAAATGACCCCACAACCAGCGCCAGCGCGACATTGAAATCTAACGGTTGTGCGGGAACGACCGCTTTTAATGCGTCCAGGCCGCCCATGCCGTTAACAGCCAGCCACACGGAATAACCGCCCAGGCAGGCGATAGCCGGAACCGCAATCACCGAAAGAACCGTCAGCGCCGAAATGCCAAAAAAGACGGTGACGGTCATCAGTAAACCGGAAACGGCAATCAGCAAATTAATATCCAGCCCGGTTGCCTTACCCACCGGAATGGCAAACATCGCCACACCGACGCCAAACCAGCCAACCTGAGTTCCGCCCAGTAGCAGTGAAGGCAGCCATGAGCCTTTAACACCAAACGAGAAGCGAGCAAGAAGATGAGTGGTCAGGCCGGTTTTTGCGCCAATGTAACCGAGAAATGAAGTGTAAATACCGAGGAGAAGATTACCGATGAGAACTGCGAGGAAGAAATCATGATAGCTAAGACCGGTTCCGAGAGTACCGCCGGTCCACATACTGGCGGAAAAGAAGGTTAATCCCAGCATGACGAACGTCAATGCCAATACCCCTTTCCGCGCCGACTGCGGGACTGGCCCCTGGCTAAAGTTGTTATCTTGCGACACGAAATTCCCCCTTTTTGCTGTTTGAAACCCAAAAAATCCGCCGCATTCTATTCATCTGAAGATAAAAAGCAATCGTTTTCGTGGGGAAATATATTTTTTATATGAATGAGTGCAAAAAGGTGGGGGAAAAATTATCGGTGTAAAAACAGTGGGTAGGCCTGATAAGACGCGTCAGCGTCGCATCAGGCATCTGAGCATGGTGTCGGATGCGGCGCGAGCGCCTTATCCGACCTACGGTTCAGGTCCGTAGGCATGATAAGACGCGTCAGCGTCGCATCAGGCATCGGCACACAGTGCCGGATGCACCGCGCGACGCATCCGACAATAACCTACTCTTCCATCGCCTGGCGGATCTGATCCAACGACGCAGGATCATCAATGGTCGTCAGATCTCCAGGATCGCGTCCTTCGCAAATCGCCTGGATCGTGCGGCGCAGCATTTTTCCGGATCGCGTTTTTGGCAATTGCGAGACAAACCAGACGTGCGCCGGGCGGCCAAAGTTGCCAATCTGGCTGTCCACCAGCGCCATAATCGCCTTCTCTTGCGAATGCGCCACATCACGATCTTCCAGACTGTCGCTCTCTTTCGGAATGACAAACGCCACCGCCACCTGCCCTTTCAGCGCATCTTTCACCCCAACCACAGCCACTTCGGCAACGCCCGGATGACTGGAGATACTCTCTTCAATCTCGCGCGTCCCCAGCCGATGCCCGGCAACGTTAATCACATCGTCAGTGCGCCCGAGAATAAAGTGATAACCGTCAGCATCGCGGATGCCCCAGTCAAAGGTGGCGTACACCGGGCGGGAAAACAGCGACCAGTAAGTCTTCACAAAGCGGCCGTCGTCGCCCCAGATGGTCTGAATACACCCCGGCGGCAGCGGCCCTTCCACCACCAGCATCCCTTTCTCATTGACGCCACACGGCTCGCCGGTGACTTCATTGAGCAACTGCACGTTGTAGCCATACATCGGCACGCCGGGGCTTCCCAGACGCGTCGGCCTGTCGTCCAGACCGCGAGCAATCGCCATAATCGGCCAGCCGGATTCGGTCTGCCAGTAGTTGTCGATGACCGGCACATCCAGCGTATTGCTCACCCAACTGGCGGTCGGCTCGTCCAGCGGTTCTCCAGCCAGATAGAGCACTTCCAGCGACGAGAGATCGTGTTTGCGAATTTCAGCGGTAGGGAATTTTTTCAGCACGCGAATGGCGGTCGGCGCTGAGAACATCCGGCTAACCTGATATTTCTCGACGATTTTCCACCACACGCCGCAGTCCGGCCAGGTCGGTAATCCTTCGTAAACGATAGTCGCCATCCCCGCCAGCAGCGGCGCGTAGACGATATACGAATGCCCCACCACCCAGCCGATATCCGAAGCACAAAAGAACACACCGCCCGCTTTGCCGCCAAAAATGGTGTCCATCGAGGTCGCCAGCGCCACCGCATATCCGCCGACGTCACGCTGCACGCCTTTAGGTTTGCCGGTCGTGCCGGAGGTGTAGAGAATGCAGGAGGTTTCGTTGGATTCCAGCCACGCCACCGGTACCCGCGCGCCGATGTGTTGATGGCGCAACGACGCGAAATCGACATCCCGCCCGCTGACGCGCGCCATTTTCGCCAGCCCGCGATCCACCAGCAAAACATGGCGCGGCTGGTGCTGCGCCTGACTTATCGCATCGTCGAGCAATTTTTTATAGGGAATGATTTTGCCACCGCGCGCTCCGGCATCAGCCGAGACAATCAGCACCGGTTTAGCGTCATCAATTCGCGCCGCCACACTGTGCGAGGCGAATCCCCCAAACACCACCGAGTGAATAGCGCCAATGCGCGCGCAGGCCAGCAGGGTAATATGCGCTTCGGCAATCATCGGCATATACACCAGCACCCGATCGCCACGCTGCACGCCCAGTGAGCGCAGCATTGACGCCACCGCGTTCACTTCGTCATGCAGCTGACGAAAGGTAAAGGTGCGCTCTTCTTCTGTTTCCGAAGAGACGGCAATCAGCGCCAGCGCCTCTGGCTGTTTCTCCAGCCAGCGGTCGATAGCGTTGTGGCACAAGTTGGTTCGGCCTTCACAAAACCAACGGGCAAACGGCGGATTGCTGTGATCGAGCGTTTGCGTAAAGGGCGTCTGCCAGTCAATACGCCGGGCCTGCTCGGCCCAGAACTGCTCCGGTTCGTTAATCGAACGCTGATAAAATTCGCTAAAAGACATAATGCTCTCCTGTTGAACTTACGCCTTACCGCCGTTTACTTAAATGACGTACAGGTCGAGATACTCATTGACCGGCATCTGTTCCAGGCGAGTTCTGTCGAGAGAAACCTCCAGAATGCGCTGCTGTTGGCGAGTCGGGAACTGGCGCGCGAGATTGATTTTGAATTTATCGACCAGTTTCGGAATACCATCCTGACGGCGGCGAGCATGACCAATGGGGTACTCCACCACCACTTCTTCAAATCGTGTGCCGTCGGTGAACTCAAGGGTAATGGCATTGGCGATGGCGCGTTTTTCCGGGTCGTGGTAGTCAGCGGTAAATACCGGATCTTCAAAGCAATTGATCTTCTCGCGCAGGGCGTCAATGCGTTTATCTTGCGCAACGTTGTCCTCGTAATCTGCCGCCGTTAAGCGCCCGAATAGCAGCGGGATCGCCACCATGTACTGAATGCAGTGGTCGCGGTCTGCCGGGTTATTGAGCGGCCCCTTTTTGTCGATGATGCGAATACAGGCTTCGTGGGTGCGAATGGTCACTTTTTCGATATCCGCCGCCGTTTTGCCTGCTGCCTGCATCTGTTCATAGAGCGTCATCGCCGCTTCAACTGCCGTCTGGGAGTGGAACTCCGCCGGGAAGGAGATTTTGAACAGCACATTTTCCATAACGTAGGAACCGTACGGACGCTGGAAGCGGAACGACTCACCTTTAAAGGAGACGTCGTAGAAGCCCCACACAGGCGCAGTCAGGGCTGACGGGTAACCCATTTCGCCCGTTTTCGCCATCAGTGCCAGACGTACCGCGCGGGAAGTGGCATCGCCCGCCGCCCAGGATTTACGCGTGCCGGTGTTCGGCGCATGGCGATAGGTGCGCAGCGACTGACCGTCCACCCACGCCAGCGAAACAGCGTTGAGGGTTTCCTCGCGGGTCAGGCCGAGCATTTCGGCGACCACGGCGGTGGAAGCCACTTTCACTAACAGAACGTGGTCGAGGCCGACGCGGTTAAAGGAGTTTTCCAGCGCGATGCAGCCCTGAATTTCATGGGCTTTGATCATTGCGGTCAGCACCTGTTTCATGGTCAACGGCGCTTTGCCGCTGGCGACCGCGTTGCGCGAAAGCCAGTCCGCCGTTGCCAGAATGCCGCCGAGGTTGTCGGAAGGATGGCCCCACTCCGCCGCCAGCCAGGTATCGTTGAAATCGAGCCAGCGGATCATCGCGCCGATGTTAAATGCCGCCTGGACGGGGTCGAGCTGGAACTGAGTTCCGGGGACGCGCACGCCGTTAGGTACGACGGTGCCGGGGACAATTGGCCCCAGCAGTTTTTTACAGGCTGGGTATTCGAGAGCTTCAAGACCGCAGCCGAGCGTGTCGAGCAGGCAGAAATGTGCGGTGTCGTAGGCCACTTTAGAGCTGATTTCGTAGTTCATCACGTAATCGACGATATCAACGATTTCACGATCAAATTCCGGGCGGATGTTGTTGATTTGAGCTGACATTGGGTACGTTTCCTTATTGTTATTCGTAGAGGTTTACTGGCGCTTATCCAGCGCGACAAACTGGCGGTCTTCCGGTCCAACATAATTGGCGGAAGGACGGATAATTTTGTTGTCCTGACGTTGTTCGATAATGTGCGCCGCCCAGCCGGTGACGCGGGCGATAACAAACAGTGGTGTGAACATCTCGGTGGGAACGCCCATCATGTTGTAGGAAACAGCGGAGAACCAGTCGAGATTGGGGAACATCTTTTTGCTCTCCCACATCACCGTTTCCAGGCGATCGGCGATGTTGTACATCTTCAGCGAGCCGCCTTCCTGCGAGAGCTGCTTCGCCACACGTTTAATCACCTGGTGGCGCGGGTCGGCGATGGTATAAACCGGATGCCCAAAACCAATGACCACTTCTTTGTTTTCCACGCGCTTGCGGATATCTGCTTCGGCTTCGTCTGGCGTTTCGTAGCGTTGCTGGATCTCCAGCGACACTTCATTCGCCCCGCCGTGTTTCGGCCCGCGCAGTGCGCCAATCGCGCCAATAATCGCGGAATACATATCAGAGCCAGTACCCGCAATCACCCGGCTGGTAAAGGTGGAGGCGTTAAACTCGTGTTCGGCGTACAGCACCAGCGAAATATGCATCGCCTTTTCCCAGCTTTGCGACGGCTTTTCGCCGTGCAGCAGATGCAGGAAGTGACCGCCGATGGAGTCGTCATCGGTTTCCGGCTGGATGCGTTCGCCGTTGTGGCTGTAGTGATACCAGTAGAGAAGAATCGAGCTAAGTGACGCCAGCAATTTGTCGGCAATATCCCGCGCGCCAGAGACGGTATGCCCCTCTTTTTCTGGCAGCGTGCAGCCGAGCGCGGAAACGCCGGTGCGCATAACATCCATCGGGTGCGACGCCGCCGGTAAGGCTTCCAGCACGGTACGCACGTTAGCCGGTAAACCGCGCAGGGCTTTCAGTTTCGTTTTGTAAGCGGCGAGTTCGTCACGGGTCGGCAGTTTGCCGTGGATCAGCAGATGCGCCACTTCTTCAAATTCGCAATGTTCCGCCAGATCAAGAATATCGTAACCACGGTAATGCAAGTCATTGCCACTTTTACCCACGGTGCAGAGCGCCGTATTGCCCGCCGGAACGCCAGAAAGTGCCACAGATTTTTTCGGTTTAATGACATGGGTACTGTTTTGCAGGATCGTTGTGTCGCTCATATTGTCCTCGTCATTGTTATCATTTGTAGGGTCGAGATTGTTGTCGGATGCGACGCCATGCGTCTTATCCGACCTACAGTTCAGTACACCCGTAGGCCTGATAAGTCGCGTCAGCGGCGCATCAGGCATCGGTTGTCGAATACAACCAACGGGCGTTTTTTATTTCACCTGGCTACGGGCAAACAGGTCGTCGAGCTTCTCTTCGTACTGGTAGTAGTTGATGCTTTCGTACAGCTCGTTGCGGGTTTGCATAGTGTCGATGACACTTTTCTGCGTGCCTTCCTGACGCAGGACGTTGTAGACATGTTCAGCGGCGCGGTTCATGGCGCGGAACGCTGAAAGCGGGTACAGCGCCATTGCGACATGGGCGCTGCGTAATTCGTCGGTGGTAAACAGCGGCGTGGCACCAAATTCGGTAATGTTGGCGAGGATTGGCACCTGCACCGCATCGGCAAACTGGCGGTACATGGCGAGTTCGGTAATCGCCTCCGGGAACAACATCTCGGCACCCGCTTCAACATAGGCCTGCGCACGCTCGATCGCCGCATCCAGCCCCTCTACCGCCAGCGCATCGGTGCGCGCCATGATCACAAAATCAGGATCGGTTTTCGCATCCACCGCCGCGCGGATCCGATCCACCATCTCTTCTTTCGAGACGATCGCTTTATTCGGACGATGACCGCAGCGTTTCGCACCAACCTGATCTTCAATATGCAATCCTGCCGCACCGGCTTTAATCATCGATTTCACGGTGCGCGCCACGTTAAAGGCCGAAGAACCAAAACCGATATCCGCATCCACCAGCAGCGGCAGCGAACAAACGTCGGTGATACGGCGAATGTCAGTCAGCACATCATCAAGAGTAGAAATACCGAGATCGGGCAGCCCCAGCGAACCTGCCGCCACGCCACCGCCAGAAAGATAAATTGCCTGATATCCGGCACGCTGCGCCAACAGCGCATGATTAGCGTTGATGGTGCCAACAATCTGCAATGGATTTTCTTTAGTCAGTGCAGCGCGAAACGCTTTACCTGGAGAGTGTAGAGACATAGCCCATCCTTTGTTATCAACTTGTTATTTGCGTTGATAAAGACAAAGCAAGGGGTGTGCCACAATTGCCTTAATAAAATTAAATGTTTAATTTCAATTTGTTAGAGATAAAGTCATGAACTAATCCGCAAATATGCGTTTCAGTTAACGTTTCAGGCAATGTTTCACCGCGTTTCATTGCAACAATTATGAAACAAGACTAAACCCAATATTCGGTTTCTTAACTTTGCGGTGCGCTATGGCACATCCACCACGGCTTAATGACGACAAACCGGTTATCTGGACGGTATCTGTAACGCGCCTGTTCGAGCTGTTTCGCGATATCAGCCTCGAGTTTGATCACCTGGCGAACATTACCCCTATTCAGCTTGGCTTTGAAAAAGCGGTGACCTACATCCGCAAGAAACTGGCAAACGAACGCTGTGACGCCATCATCGCGGCTGGCTCTAACGGCGCGTACCTGAAAAGCCGCCTGTCAGTGCCAGTTATTTTGATTAAACCGAGCGGCTACGATGTGTTACAGGCACTGGCAAAAGCCGGAAAACTCACCTCTTCTATCGGCGTTGTCACCTATCAGGAAACCATTCCAGCGCTGGTGGCGTTTCAAAAAACCTTTAATTTGCGCCTCGACCAACGTAGCTACATTACCGAGGAAGACGCACGCGGGCAGATTAACGAGCTAAAAGCTAACGGCACCGAAGCGGTGGTCGGCGCGGGGCTGATTACCGATCTGGCAGAAGAAGCCGGAATGACCGGAATTTTTATCTATTCCGCCGCCACCGTGCGCCAGGCGTTCAGCGATGCGCTGGATATGACGCGCATGTCGTTACGCCATAACACTCACGATGCCACCCGCAACGCCCTGCGTACTCGTTACGTGCTGGGCGATATGCTCGGTCAATCACCACAGATGGAACAAGTACGGCAGACTATTTTGCTGTATGCCCGCTCCAGTGCGGCGGTGTTGATTGAGGGGGAAACGGGGACGGGCAAAGAACTGGCAGCCCAGGCAATTCATCGGGAATACTTTGCCCGCCACGATGCGCTACAGGGCAAAAAGTCGCATCCGTTTGTTGCCGTCAACTGCGGGGCGATTGCCGAATCGCTGCTGGAAGCAGAGCTGTTTGGCTATGAGGAAGGGGCGTTTACCGGCTCGCGACGCGGAGGTCGCGCCGGGCTGTTCGAAATTGCCCACGGCGGTACGCTGTTTCTGGATGAGATTGGCGAAATGCCGCTACCTTTGCAGACTCGCCTGTTACGGGTGCTGGAAGAAAAAGAGGTTACTCGCGTCGGCGGGCATCAGCCTGTTCCGGTGGATGTGCGGGTCATTAGCGCCACTCACTGCAATCTGGAAGAAGATATGCGGCAAGGGCAGTTTCGCCGTGATCTGTTTTATCGGCTGAGTATTTTGCGTCTGCAATTGCCACCACTGCGCGAGCGGGTGGCAGATATTCTGCCACTGGCGGAAAGTTTTTTGAAAGTGTCTCTGGCGGCGCTCTCCGCCCCATTTTCTGCTGCATTACGCCAGGGGTTACAGGCAAGTGAAACTGTGCTGCTGCGCTACGACTGGCCGGGCAATATTCGAGAACTGCGCAATATGATGGAGCGACTGGCGCTGTTTTTAAGTGTGGAACCGACGCCGGATTTAACGCCGCAGTTTTTGCAGCTGCTACTGCCGGAACTGGCGCGCGAGTCGGCGAAAATTCCCGCTCCACGCTTGCTGACACCACAACAGGCACTGGAGAAATTTAATGGCGATAAAACAGCAGCGGCGAATTATTTAGGCATCAGCCGGACGACGTTCTGGCGGCGGCTGAAAAGCTGAACTGCCGAATGCAGCGCGAACGCTTTATCCGGCATAAATTTCAATAGATGATCACCGATAAACTTACGCATCGGGGATGTTTACATAGGATTCAGAATTACTTCTTCTTATAAATATCCGCCGTGCCGTGGATCTTATTGTCAGTTTGACCGGAGGTCAGTACCAACACATCAGCCCCTTTTTCATCCGCTTTTTTGATCAAATCTTCTTTCGCGTCTGCAGTCGACATTTCATTGCTGGTTGAAATATCACCTATTTTTTCATACTGCGATTCAACTTTTTCAAATTCCGCTTTGGTCATCAATTCAGCGGCATAGACATTGGTAACGGCAAACGCTAACGCACCGACTAACATTTTAGAGATTATTTTCATATTACGGCTCCAGAGTTGTTATCACACTATCACCCACCCACATTATTGGGTTGATTAATAATTAGTTCAGTCAGGGCATAAACGCCAGTAACCGGAAATAAGACACTTTGTGATCTCTCTCGCACCCGATTATTTTTGGTAGAAATATGATGCAGTTAGTTCACTTATTTATGGATGAAATCACTATGGATCCTTTGCATGCCGTTTACCTGACCGTAGGACTGTTCGTGATTACTTTTTTTAATCCGGGAGCCAATCTCTTTGTGGTAGTACAAACCAGCCTGGCTTCCGGTCGACGCGCAGGGGTGCTGACCGGGCTGGGCGTGGCGCTGGGCGATGCATTTTATTCCGGGTTGGGTTTGTTTGGTCTTGCAACGCTAATTACGCAGTGTGAGGAGATTTTTTCGCTTATCAGAATCGTCGGCGGCGCTTATCTCTTATGGTTTGCGTGGTGCAGCATGCGCCGCCAGTCAACACCGCAAATGAGCACACTACAACAACCGATTAGCGCCCCCTGGTATGTCTTTTTTCGCCGCGGATTAATTACCGATCTCTCTAACCCGCAAACCGTTTTATTTTTTATCAGTATTTTCTCAGTAACATTAAATGCCGAAACACCAACATGGGCACGTTTAATGGCCTGGGCGGGGATTGTGCTCGCATCAATTATCTGGCGAGTTTTTCTTAGTCAGGCGTTTTCTTTGCCCGCTGTGCGTCGTGCTTATGGGCGTATGCAACGCGTTGCCAGTCGGGTTATTGGTGCAATTATTGGTGTATTCGCGCTACGCCTGATTTACGAAGGGGTGACGCAGCGGTGAGCAGATAATTTACTCTCTACGTAATCAACCTGATTTGCCGAATCACGGCCATCGGCGATGATAGCCCCCGTAATGCGTGGTCCTTATTTCCGATAAGTTTACTTGAGTCTTTAGCTTCCCATTTCAGCCCACTCTCCCCTGTGTGGGCTTTTTTCATTGGTCTGACCCGTCCTGAATAGCCAAACAATGGCAATGTTCCACTTTGCAGGGATGATAATAAGGGGATCTGATTCAGAAGAGTTTTGAAAAGTTGGACCGCCATCGAGGCCTCGAACCCCGTACCATACAACAATCCTGGTTGTCGTCTGCTCTTCCTGATGAGCTAATGGCGGTTTTTGATATGAGCCTTACAGCATATTTTCTGTCAGGCTTGAGTGCGATGCGTAAGATACAGAAAAGACCCCACACAAACATGATGGAATTATGATTTTTTTTTCATATGAATGTCAACCCACACATTCACAAAACATCTGCATGAGATCATTTTTTATACACCGCATGGCTGCGAAACCACTACTGGTGCTTTTTTAAGCGAAGTGTCGCCGATCACAACAAAATATAGGCGAAAAAAGAGATGGAATGCCGGAGGCCTCTTTTACATTCTCTTCTATATAGAAAGCCGCCTGCTGGTGGCTGTTTTCGCCGTAGCGCAT
>ENA-UERX01000122-UERX01000122.1-human-gut-metagenome-genome-assembly--contig:-NODE-122-length-52225-cov-37.506961_pt1 | contig 52225 bp, 40 predicted proteins | sample MGYA00242992_ERZ507993 | MGnify/ENA primary metagenome ERZ507993 (study PRJEB26167, sample SAMN06115487) | human gut metagenome | host: Homo sapiens | place: China:Chongqing | collected 2015-04-10... | reverse complement strand
AGCCGGAAAGGAACAACTGAAAAATTTAAAAGGAAACCCGTTCAAGAAGAAATGGTTGAAACGGCTGGACAGGTACATCATCGTGAAGTTCCTGGGCACTTACTTTTTTGCCATCGCCCTGATTATCTCCATCGCCGTGGTGTTCGACATCAATGAAAACATTGACGACTTCATCAACAACAAGGCGCCTATCAGTGCCATCATCTTCGACTATTACCTGAACTTCATTCCTTATTACACGAACCTCTTCAGTCCGTTGTTCGTATTCATTGCCGTGATTTTCTTCACGTCGAAGCTGGCAGAGAACTCCGAGATTATCGCCATGTTCTCCACCGGAATGAGTTTCAAGCGCCTGATGGTGCCCTACATGATTTCGGCCGCCATCATCGCACTGGTCACCTACGTGCTGAGTACCGAGGTGATTCCTACCGGTAGCGTCACCCGACTGAAGTTTGAGCAAGTGTACAAGAACAAGAAGCGGGCAGACTACGTGCGCAATATCCAGCTGGAGGTAGATACGGGTGTCATTGCCTACATGGAGCGCTACGAGGACTACAACAAGACGGCTTACCGCTTCTCGCTCGACAAGTTTGAAGACCACAAGCTGGTATCGCACCTCACGGCCCGCCGTATTACGTACGACACCACCACCGTGCACCGCTGGATAATCAAGGACTACATGATTCGTGAGATGAAGGGCATGCGTGAAACCATTACCCGAGGAGAGCGTATGGACTCCATCATCAACATGGAGCCGCAGGACTTCCTCATCACGCGCGGCCAGCAGGAAACGATGACCAGTCCCCAGCTACGGGAATACATCGACAAGCAGAAGCAACGAGGCTTCGCCAACATCAAGGTGTTCGAAGTGGAATACTACCGGCGCATCGCCACCTCGTTTGCGGCCTTTATCCTGACGGTCATCGGGCTCTCGCTTTCGTCACAAAAACGGAAAGGAGGTATGGGACTTCATCTGGGAATCGGTATCGCACTGAGCTTCTCCTACATCCTATTCCAGACCATCTCGTCCACCTTCGCCATCAACGGAAATGCGCATCCGAACCTGGCCGTGTGGATTCCGAACATCCTGTATCTGTTCATTGCGATTTATCTCTACCGCAAGGCACCGAAATAAATACAAAATCTCCTCACAAATCACCACGATGCATGGGTTTGTGAGGAGATTCTGTATTATAAAGATTCAATCGCTTCTATTGAATGAAGTTATTAACCTGACTCTGCGGATTAAGAGGAGTCTGATCCGATAACACCAGCGTTTTGATCATGTGCCTTGTCCCTTGTTTATATTTCTGAAAATGCTCCGATGCAATATGTAATTTATAAGCCTGCTCACTTGCATAGGTTTCAAGAATCGTAACCTTACACGGATTTTCCTTTTCGGCAACGGCATACATGGTCAATACCCCCGGTTCAGTGCGTAATGAAATCTCACCCACTTCCACCGCACACTGCATATATTCCTTTATAAACTCCGGATACACTTCTATTTTCGATAACCTCACAATACCATCGGGCGACATCGGAAGTTTGGCACACATGCCAGGCTTCTTGTCTAAGTTCAAACACTTGCCGATTATTTCTCCCGTGGCAAGATACGAGTACGTCGGAAACTCAAACAACACAGGTTTCAATCGGGTATAATCCAGTTTCCCATCTTGACCGAGCACTTCTGGAGCTGCATAGGTATTAGCTATGGAACAAATAAAATTGTCAAATCCCTCGGTTTCATAAATATCCACCACATCACATTCCATGGTTAATGGTGATTTGTCAATAACCGGAGTACCATTCTCTCCAAAATGATAGTCAAACACCGTCGATTTATCCACCGAATTTCCACTTACACTTCCCACATAATCAGCCGCAGGCAACATTTCACGGCTCACAAGGTTTACAGACAATTTCTTTGACCTCCTTATTCCCTGATTGGTATAATGATGTTTACTCATACTCAGAAGAATACGGTCATGCCCAATAATTCCAGTATGTCCCACTACAAGCCAGTTTACTTTTTCATTGACTACCGCCCCAACCACCGTCATCGGTTTGGGATAAAGCGCCAGTACCGAACCTAAATTTTTCTTTTCCATATCCGTTTCATTTTGCAATATCACACTTTCTTCATTCCTCGTGCTACAGGAGCACACAAGGAACAACAAACATACATACTGAATAAATTTTAGCATAGCATTCTTATTATTTCTGTTACTTATCAATCTGACTCTCGGTAAACGGATCGGCACGATGCCCCATAAGGTCTATTTGTGCATACTCCCTCTCAAATTCCTCCATCTCGTAAGCCGTAAGCCGCACATGAGCCGCCCCCAGGAAATCATCGAGGTGGTTCGGATTCGTTGTGCCAGGGATGGGAGCAATCCATGACTTACGCGAAAGCATCCACACCAAGGCAAACTGGGCAGGAGTAATATTCTTTCGAGCTGCCCATTTACGCACAAGTGACACAAGCGGCATATTATGCTTCAAGGCTTCAGGCGTGAATTGCGGCAATGTGGCCCGCCTATCAGGTTTCTCAAAACGGCTTTCCTCATGAATCACTCCCGTAAGAAAGGCCCTTCCCAACGGACAATATGGAACGAAACCAATGCCCAGTTCTTCCAGCGTAGAGAATATTTTGGTCTCCGGTTCGCGCCACCAGATGGCATACTCGCTCTGTACGGCCGAAAGCGGACAAACGGCATGTGCCCGACGAATAGAACGCGCACTGGCTTCCGATAATCCCCAGTGCAAGACTTTTCCTTCCTGCATAAGTTTCTTTACCGTATCTGCTACCTCCTCCATCGGCACCTTCGGGTCCACACGGTGCTGATAAAGCAAGTCTATGTGATCCGTACGCAAGCGTCGCAATGAACCTTCCACTGCCCGACGAATATGGTCAGGCCGGCTATTCAAGGCCGTGGGCTGTTTCTCTTCCACCCCGAAACCAAACTTCGTACCGATTTTTACTTTGTCACGAAAAGGAGCAAGTGCCTCGCCTACCCACTCCTCACTGGTATAAGGGCCGTACACCTCCGCCGTATCGAAAAAAGTAACTCCCTGATCATAAGCCCGACGAATCAAGGCAATCATATCCTTCTTTTCATACCGTCCGCCGTAGTAACCTACCATGGGAAGGCATCCCAGCCCGATAGCCGATACATCCAGTCCGCCCAGATTGCGATGTTCCATATCTCCACGTACAGACTGATCCTTACTATCCGATGACTGGGAGAAAACCTTCGATACACCGGTCCATGCACATACCGCAGAAAAGGCGGCTACAGACGACATCTTCAAAAAATCTCTTCTATCCATAATCTGAATCTTTTTTACGAGCCACTACGGCTCAACAACCCTCGTAAAATTTCCATTTCGTTATCCGTGAGGCGGAAAGGAAAGTTCTCCTTTTCGGGCGCAGGAGCCCCGGCTTCCTGCACTAAAAAACATTGCATCACTCTTTCCGTAGTCGTGCGATAACGGTCGGCCATGAAGCAGACCACTTCATCCTCGTATAAATTGGCGGGAATGTCTATTGGTTTATCCATCTTTCTTGTTTTCTTGATACGGCAAAATTACCCCTGCACGGGCAGAAGGCCGTAACAATACCACGGAAGGTCGTACCGTTTTTACGGATTTTGCCTGCTCACGTGCGGCCAATTGGCTGAGATAATGTATTTTTGTGAAGGGACATCCCGACGAAAACAAAAGAATGGTTATGAGCAAGATTTTGAAAATAAGGAATGTAGGCGACTATAGCCAGTGGGTGGGACACACGGACACGCATCCGCTGGTCAGCGTCATTGACTATGCAGAAGTGTCTCCCGTACGCCATTGCCTGAACAACTATAGCGTGTATGGCATCTTCTTTCACGACGAGGCGAACATCGACCTGGCCTACGGTTGCGGAAAATACGACTACAAGGAAGGAACCGTCATTTGTGTGGCTCCCGGACAGATAGGAGGAAAGGAAGACAACGGCGAGCTGGTCAACCTGACGGGATGGGCCTTGCTCTTCCACCCCGATTTGTTGCAGGGCACGGCACTGGAGAAGCACATCAGGGAGTATTCATTTTTTGACTACCGCGTGAACGAAGCCCTGCACATGACCAACGAGGAGCACGACATCCTCGTGTCGCTGATGCGCCAGATAAAAGATGAGCTACAGAAAAAGCACGATGCGCTTCAGGATGCCATCCTCGTGGGCTACATCGAACTGATGCTGAACTTCTGCCAGCGTTTCTACAACCGCCAGTTCATCACCCGCAAGCTGGTCAACTCGGACATGCTCATGAAGTTCGACCAGCTCCTTCGTGATTACTACGAAGAAAAAATCCAGCTTACCTCGGGCATGCCCACCGTGCAATACTGTGCCGACAAGCTATGCATGTCGGCCAACTATTTCGGCGACCTTATCAAGAAGATGACCGGAGACACGGCCAGCAACTACATCCGACAGGACCTCATCCAGCGGGTGAAGAACGAACTCGCCAGCGGGGCAAACATCTCGCAGGTGGCCTACGAATTAGGTTTCGAATACCCCCAGCACCTGAGCCGTATGTTCAAGAAGTTCTGCGGATATACTCCGACCGACTACCTCAGACAGATACAGAAAAAGCCCGGCTGCTGATTGTTTCGGCAACCGGGCTTTCCCGTCTCTGTACACATGGCACATCACTTCAGATACGTCTGGAAGAAGTGCGTAATCTTGTCAAAAGGAATCACATCCAGCCGGTCGTACAGGTCGACGTGATTGGCTCCCGGAATAATCAGCAACTCCTTGTTGTCGCCTTTCAGCTTCTTGAAGGCATCTTCGCTGAAGTAGCGCGAATGGGCTTTCTCTCCGTGAATCATGAGCACCGCACTACGTATCTCGTCGCTATACGACAGGATGGGCATGTTCATGAACGACAAGGAGGAAGTCTTGTTCCACCCGTTGTTGGAGTTCAGCGAACGCTTGTGATAGCCGCGCGGTGTCTTGTAATATCCGTAATAGTCTTTCACAAACTGGGGAGCATCGTCGGGAAGCGGGTCTACCACCCCACCGGCCAGCGCATACGTGCCCTTGCGGTAGTCTTCCGTACGCTGGGCGTTGAGCTGCTTGCGAAGCTCATAGCGCGCATCGGCATCCATGGCATCGAAATAGCCGTTGGCATTCACCCGGCTCATGTCGTACATCGTAGCGGTGACGGTAGCCTTGATGCGAGTGTCGATGGCCGCCGCATTCAGTGCCATGCCTCCCCATCCGCAGATGCCCAGTATGCCGATACGGTCGGCATCTACCTGCTCACAAATAGAAAGGAAGTCCACCGCCGCACAGAAGTCCTCCGTATTGATGTCCGGAGACGCCACATAGCGGGGTTCGCCCCCACTCTCACCGGTGTACGAGGGGTCGAAGGCAATAGTCAGGAATCCGCGTTCGGCCAGTATCATGGCATACAGGCCCGACGATTGTTCCTTCACCGCTCCGAAAGGCCCGCTCACGGCTATGGCCGGAAGTTTTCCTTCGGCCTGCTTGGGCACGTACATGTCGGCCGCCAGCGTAATGCCATAGCGGTTGGTAAAAGTCACTTTCCGGTGGTTCACCTTGTTGCTCAACGGGAACACCTTGTCCCATTCATGTGTCAAATTCAAACTCTTTTCCATCTTCATCTCCGATTTTAAACCGTCCGTTGTGGCAAGCAGGCTGCCCGTAGTCAGAAGCCAGGCCGCCGATGCCGCGCACAACGTCTTCCACAATATATCCATATAGTTATCACTCTATTATTCTACGAAGGCAAAAATAACACAAAAGCCCCACAGAGACATTTCCGTGAGGCTCAAATATCGTTTCTGAAAAGTTCAAATACACGAGGGAGCGGCCAGTGCCGTGGGCGGGATGCCGTAGCGTTTCTTGAAGGCCGTAGAAAAGTGCGAAGGGTTCTTAAAGCCCACCTCCGCATAGACGTCGACCACCTTCCGCCGTTCTTCCTTCAGCAGGTGATAGGCCACTTCCAGGCGCTTGCGAATCAGCCATTTCTCGGGTGTCAGCTCGCTCACCTTCTTGAAGTCGCGCTTGAAGGTGGCCAGGCTACGGCCCGTGTAATGCGCCAGCTCCTCTAAGGTGAACTCGTACATGTAGTTCTCGTTCATGAAGTCAAGAATGTCCATCTTCCACGGTGTGCTGAAGTCGAACAACACGGTCATGAAGCGCTTGTCGGTATGAAGCAGGGCCAGCAATCCTTCCTGCAACTTCAGTTGCATCACGTCGTCCTGCGGTTTCACTTCCGGATTGAAGTAAGGTGTCATCGAAGCAAACAGGCTCTCAATCTCTGCCGAAGAAGGAAGCTTCATCACGCCAGGCACGAACCTTTCCACAGTCTCTGCCTTGTCCGTATGGCTGGCATACTTTCCGTACATCTCCCGAAGGAAGGAACGGGTGAAGCACATGTAAATCCCGCAATACTGCTCTCCGCCCGAGGCTTTCTTGTACATGGTCACACGATGGTCGCACGGAATGAACACGCACTCTCCTTTTTCCACGTGTATCTGCCGGTGCCCGTCGTCGAGCACCATCTCACCCGACAAGACATAGTTCATGGCGTATTCTCTGGAACGGTGCACGCACGCATCGGCATCGTCATAGAAAAAGCTGAAGAACACATTCTGGTAATTGAATATGACTTTCATGGGGTTATGGCGTGAGGTTGTAGGTTCTGTTGTCATCTCTCTTCTCGTTTTTTGTGAATGGGGTATGCACAAAGATACAAATAAAAACGTCGCGGTTATCATCACGGCGGGGCAAAACAAAAACTCCTTTGCGGGCATCGTTCCGGCCACGCAAAGGAGTTTCTTTCTTCAGGGTTCCCAAGGTCTGTAAACCACTCGCCTCAGACGGGCGGTCCGTATACCTTATTATATATTAGTAACCCAGTTCTTTTTCAAGAGCGTTGTATTTTTCCTTGTCAAGCTTCCAGTAGATGTTCAACAGGTACTGGCCCCACAACTGACGGTTGTCTGGTTTAGCTTCTTTTGCTTTTTCGTAGAAAGGAAGTGCTTTTTCGTACAGTTCCTTAATCTTAGCTTCGTTGGTAGCATACTTCGGATCGTCCATAGAAAGCTTAGAGTTTTCTTCTACGATTTCCTGAGCCGGGAAGAATGAGCAATCACCAATCTTAGAATAAGCTTCAGCTACGAAATCCTTACCTTCTGCAATAATCTGGTTGAATGTAGCGATGGCACCATCGTAGTCTTTCTTTTCATACTGAAGCACACCCTTCACGTACATGAAGTACGGAGTAGAGTTCTTAGCCAGTACGGCATCCATCTGAGCCAGACCTTCGTCAATCTTACCTTTCTGAATGTAGTAGTCCATCAGGTTACCGATGAAGTATTCCTGTGACGGGAATTTTTCTACACCTTCCTGGATAGTAGTCAACCATTTTGCTGAGTCAGGAGTTTCACCTTTTCCGTAAGCTTCTGCCAAGCACATCAGTGAACGGTAACCTTCTTCTTTGTGTTCCTTACCGATAGTAGCGTATTTAATTACGGCTGCATTATCTTTCAATGAATTAGCGGCAAGAGCAGCATAGTTGGCAATCAACGGAGTCAGCGTGTCGTTCTTCACAGCATCTTCGTCAGCGAACAACGGGTTCTGCGGAGCGTCTACATACAGACCGAAGAATTTCAATGCGTTGGCATAGTTACCTGCATTGTAAGCGTCAGAGCCAGCGTTAGTCAACTGAGGACGTACGGTAGCCAATGTCTTAGCCAGTTTCTTTCTCAGTTTCGGTTTTTTCAGTTCACCGCTCTTTACCTTAGCCTGTTCTACTTCGTCACATTTTGTGTAATATTCGAACATTTTAGCCAAGCTGTTATACAATTTAGCAGTATCAGCCTGACCACCCGGCAAATACAATTTCATGTTTTCGTCGTCATAGATAGACTTCTGGAAATCACCAGCCAGCTTCCATGTTTCAGGATCATTGGCAGTAGAAGGATCTGTCAAAGCAGGTTCGATGATTTGTGCTGCCTTCACGGGATCGCTCTTGGCAGATTTAGCTTCCTTTACCACGCTTTCCTGAGCAGAAACAGCGCATGCGGTAAAGAACAAAGCGGCTGAGAATAATACTTTTTTCATAAGGTTTAAATTTAGTAATACAAATATTCAAGTTAGTTTTTGTCCGGATTATTCATTCGGTTCGTCCGTAGCAGGCTGAATGGTTTCTCCGTCGGCGGGCTGGATGTCCGTTGCCGGAGTTACTTCGTCCTGCACTTCCTCTTCTTCGTTTTCAGAAGCTACCTTACATACGGAACCAATCTGGTCGTTGCGCTTTTCAAGGTCAATCAGGCGCACACCCTGTGTGGCACGTCCCATGATGCGCACATCGGCCACCTTCAGACGGATGGTGATGCCCGACTTGTTGATAATCATCAGGTCGTTTTCATCGGTTACCGACTTGATGGCTACCAGGCTTCCGGTCTTATCCGTAATGTTCAGTGTCTTCACACCCTTTCCGCCACGGTTAGTCTTGCGGTAGTCTTCAATGTCCGAACGCTTGCCGTAACCGTTTTCAGATACCACCATGATGGTTTCCGTTTCAGGGTCTTTGATACAGATCATTCCGATTACTTCATCCTGACCGTCTTCATCGAGTGTGATACCGCGTACACCGGTAGCCGTACGTCCCATTTCGCGTACCGCGCTTTCATGGAAACGGATGGCACGACCGTTACGGTTGGCAATCACGATTTCATTGTTTCCGTTAGTCATACGTACTTCAATCACACGGTCGTCTTCGCGGATGGTGATGGCGTTCACACCATTCTGACGCGGGCGGGAATATTGTTCGAGCAACGTCTTCTTGATGACACCGTTCTTCGTACAGAAGAGCACATAATGACTATTGATAAATTCCGTATCGTTCAGGTTCTTCACACGCAGATAAGCCGTTACCACATCGTCTGCATCAATGTTCAGCAGGTTCTGGATGGCACGTCCCTTCGAAGTCTTGTTGCCTTCCGGAATTTCATATACCTTGAGCCAGTAGCACTTACCCTTCTGCGTAAAGAACAGAAGCGTGTTGTGCATAGTAGCCGGATAGATATGTTCGATAAAGTCTTCGTTACGGGTTTCACTTCCCTTCGAGCCTACGCCGCCACGGTTCTGCGCACGGAACTCAGAAAGCGGCGTACGCTTGATGTATCCCATGTGCGAGATAGTGATGACCATTTCGTCATCGGCATAGAAATCTTCCGGATTGAACTCTTCCGAAGCATATACGATTTCCGAACGACGGTTGTCGCCGTATTTTTCTTTCACTTCGAGCAGCTCGTCCTTGATGACCTTCTTGCAAAGTTCCTCATTGCTCAGAATTTCTTCGAAGTAAGCGATTTGCTTCATCAGGTCTTCATATTCGGCATGGAGCTGGTCCTGCATCAGGCCGGTGAGCTGGCGCAAGCGCATTTCTACGATAGCACGAGCCTGGATTTCGCTCAGGTTGAAGCGGGCCATCAGGTTCGTGATAGCTTCGTTCGGAGTCTTGGCGGCACGGATAATGCGGATTACCTCGTCAATGTTGTCCGAAGCGATAATCAATCCTTCCAGGATGTGCGCACGTTCTTTGGCCTTGCGCAAGTCGTAACGTGTACGACGGATTACCACTTCGTGACGGTGTTCCACGAAATATTTGATCAGCTCCTTCAGGTTGAGCAGACGTGGACGGCCATGAACCAGCGCCACGTTGTTCACACCGAAAGAAGTCTGAAGCATGGTCATCTTGTAAAGCTTGTTGAGCACCACGCTGGCGTTGGCATCACGCTTGATGTCGATGACGATACGCATACCTTCGCGGTCGGTTTCGTCGTTCACATTCGAAATGCCTTCGATTTTCTTGTCGTTCGACAAATCAGCGATGCTCTTGATCAGCTCAGCCTTGTTCACACCATACGGAATCTCGGTCACTACAATCTTATCGTGTGTAGGATGCGATTCGATTTCGGCCTTGGCACGCATTACCACACGTCCGCGTCCGGTTTCGTAGGCATCGCGCACACCGCTGATACCATAAATATATCCTCCGGTCGGGAAATCAGGTGCCTTGATGTACTGCATCAGGCCGTCTACGTCGATTTCATTGTTATCGATGTATGCCACGCAAGCGTCAATGACTTCACGCAGGTTGTGTGTCGGCATATTGGTAGCCATACCTACGGCGATACCCGAAGCACCGTTCACTAGCAGGTTCGGGATACGGGTCGGCATGACGGTAGGTTCCTGCAACGTATCGTCGAAGTTGTTGGTAAAGTCTACGGTCTCCTTGTAAAGGTCCTGCATCATCTCCTCACCAATCTTCTTCAGACGAGCCTCCGTATATCGCATAGCGGCGGCACTATCACCGTCGATAGAACCGAAGTTACCCTGACCGTCGACCAGCGGATAACGCATCGCCCAATCCTGTGCCATACGCACCAGGGCGCCATATACAGACGAGTCACCGTGAGGGTGATACTTACCCAATACTTCACCTACGATTCTGGCTGCTTTTTTATACGGTTTGTCGGATGTATTTCCCAGTTCCATCATTCCGTAAAGAATACGGCGGTGAACCGGCTTGAATCCGTCTCTTACATCAGGGAGGGCGCGTGCCACGATTACTGACATGGAGTAATCAATGTACGACGACTTCATTTCCTCTTCGATGTTGATTTTTATAATTCTGTCTTGTTCTTGCATTTAATACATTATTAATTATACTTCCTTTCAAGGCTTGTAAAAAACCATGCTAAAGTACGACTTTTAGCGGATATACAAAAACTTTTCCACCAAAAAATACGTATAAGCCTGCATTTGGAGACACTCATAGGAAATGTGGCACGCATTTTGTTAAATAGAAAGAAAGACTTGATGAAGAGTCTCTATAATAATGTATATTTGCAAGCCTATTTTGAATATAAACGATTGGAGAAGATATGAATTTGATGAGCAACGAATTTACACAACAAGTGTCCGACATCGTCGTTTACGGGAAAGAGGAGGCCAACCGCCTTCAGAACGACCATATCGAACCGGAACATCTGCTATTGGGCATCTTGCGCGATGGGGAGTGTAAAGCCGCCGAAATATTGAAATCGTTCTACCTCGACCTGAAAGGTATCAAGAACGAACTGGAAACACAATTACGGGAGAAGTCCATTCTGGAGAACTACTCACAGGACATTTCATTCAGCGAAGAAGCATCAAAGATTTTGACATTAAGCAAACTAGAGGCACGATTGATGAATGACGAGAAAGTGGACACCCCGCATATTTTATTGGCCATTATGAGAGACAACCAGAATAACGCATATAAGATATTGGAAAAGAACGACGTAACTTACGAAAAGATAATAGACCGTCTAAAGCAGGAGGAAGCTCCTTTTGACGGACTGGATTTCAATGACGACGAAGAAGAGGAAGGCATCGGACGTCGCGGAAACGCGGACAAGAACAACGATGGCTTCGGTTCTTCCGCCAACCGCCAGACCACGCAGACCGAACAGAAACAAGCGGACGGTGGCACACCCTACCTCGACAATTACGGTATTGACCTGACCAAGGCAGCCGAAGGTGGGAAACTTGACCCCGTGGTAGGCCGTGAGAAAGAAATTGAACGTATCGCACAGATTCTGAGCCGCCGCAAAAAGAACAACCCGATTCTGATTGGTGAGCCTGGTGTGGGAAAATCCGCCATCGCCGAAGGACTGGCACTCCGCATCGTAGAGAAACGGGTTTCACGTGCCTTATTCGGCAAGCGCATCATTTCGCTCGACATGACGGCGGTAGTGGCCGGAACCAAGTATCGCGGACAATTTGAAGAGCGCATTCGTGCCATTCTGACAGAAGTAAAGAAACATCCTGACGTCATTCTGTTCATCGACGAGATACATACTATCGTGGGAGCCGGCTCGGCGGCTGGTTCCATGGATGCAGCCAACATGTTGAAACCGGCGCTGGCGCGTGGAGAAATCCAATGCATCGGAGCCACCACCCTCGATGAATACCGCAAGAACATCGAAAAAGACGGGGCACTGGAACGCCGTTTCCAGAAAGTGCTGGTAGAACCGACCTCACCGGAAGAGACCTTGCAGATTCTCCGGAACATCAAGGATAAATACGAGGAGCACCATAACGTGACCTATACGGACGAGGCGCTGGAGGCTTGCGTACGCCTGACCGACCGCTATGTGACCGACCGCTATTTCCCCGACAAGGCCATCGATGCCATGGACGAAGCGGGTTCTCGCATCCACCTCACTCATATCTCCGTACCTCAGGAAATTGAGGAGCAGGAACGATTGATTGAGGAAGCGCAACAGCATAAGAATGAAGCCATTCGCTTGCAAAACTTCGAACTGGCTGCCAGCTTCCGTGACCGTGAGAACCAGTATACGGAGCAATTGGAACGCCTGAAGAATGAATGGAAAGAAAAATTGAAAGACAACCGCGAAACGGTGGACGCGCCACAGATAGAGGAAGTGGTGTCCATGATTTCGGGCGTGCCCGTGCAACGCATGGCGCAAGCGGAAGGTGTACGGTTGAAAGGGATGAAGCAGGCATTGCTTTCGAAGGTTATCGGACAGGACAAAGCGGTAGAGACATTGGTAAGAAGTATCCAGCGGAGCCGTGTGGGACTGAAGGACCCGAACAAGCCTATCGGTACGTTCCTTTTCTTAGGACCGACGGGTGTAGGAAAGACGCACCTGGCGAAAGAGCTGGCCAAGAACATGTTCGGCACTACCGACGCCATTATCCGTATCGATATGAGCGAATACATGGAGAAATTCACCGTGTCACGTCTGATCGGAGCTCCTCCGGGATACGTGGGCTACGAAGAAGGCGGACAACTGACGGAAAAGGTACGCCGTCATCCCTACTCCATCGTATTGCTGGATGAAATCGAGAAGGCCCACTCCGACGTGTTCAACATGTTGTTGCAAGTGATGGACGAAGGCCGGTTGACGGATAGCTTAGGACGGACCGTGGATTTCAAGAATACCATTATCATCATGACGTCCAACATCGGTACGCGCCAGTTAAAGGAATTCGGCAAAGGCATCGGTTTCACGGCACAGACCGGTGAGAACGAGAAAGAACATGCCAATAGCGTGATTCGCAAGGCCTTGAACAAATCGTTCGCTCCCGAGTTCATCAACCGTCTGGATGAAATCGTGACCTTCGACCAGCTGGACATTGCTTCACTGGAGAAAATCATCGACATCGAGCTGACAGGACTCTACAAGCGTATCGAAGGTTGTGGCTACCATCTCCTGCTCGACCAGGAGGCCAAACGTTTCGTGGCAGAAAAAGGCTACGACGTACAGTTCGGCGCCCGCCCGTTGAAACGCTCCATCCAGAACCATCTGGAAGACGGACTGGCAGAGCTGATTATCAACGAAGAACCGCAGACGGGCGATACCTTGCATGTGTACATGAACGCCCAAGGTGACGGAGTGGAAATGAAAGTAGAAAAAGCATAACGGAATTCTGACAGAATTTCGGCATACAGACAAAATGTCAGGTACAAATGTATCTGGCATTTTTTTTGTGTAGGGACTGGAAAAAAATTTATTCGAACAATCATAAAAAAACAAAGAGATATGCAAAAAGGTAATATCGGGGTTACAACAGAAAACATATTCCCCATCATAAAGAAGTTCTTGTATAGCGACCATGAAATTTTCCTCCGTGAACTGGTTTCCAATGCGGTGGATGCAACTCAGAAATTGAAGACACTGGCCGCTACGGGCGATTTTAAAGGTGAACTAGGCGATTTGACGGTACGTGTAAAAGTGGACAAGGAAAACGGTACCATCACCATCAGCGACCGTGGTCTGGGTATGACGGCCGAAGAAATCGACAAGTACATCAACCAGATTGCCTTCTCTGGAGCAAATGACTTCCTGGAAAAATACAAGGACGATGCCAATGCCATCATCGGTCACTTCGGTCTGGGATTCTACTCAGCCTTCATGGTAGCCAAGACGGTAGACATCGTAACTCTTTCTTATAAGGAAGGTGCCAAGGCCGTGAAATGGAGCTGCGACGGAAGTCCTGAGTTCACCCTCGAAGAAACAGAACGTAGCGACCGTGGAACCGACATCATCCTGCACGTGGATGAAGATTGCAAGGAATTTCTGGAAGAATCTCGCTTGCAGGGCTTGCTCACCAAGTATTGTCACTTCCTGGCCGTACCGGTAGCCTTTGGCAAAAAGAAGGAATGGAAAGACGGCAAGCAGGTAGAAACGGATGAAGACAACCTGATTAACGACACTTGTCCTATCTGGACCAAGAAACCGTCGGACTTGAAGGAAGAGGATTACAAGAAATTCTACCGCGACCTGTATCCGATGGCCGACGAACCGTTGTTCTGGATTCACCTGAACGTGGACTATCCGTTCAACCTGACCGGTGTGCTCTACTTCCCGAAAATCAAGAGCAACATCGATTTACAACGTAACAAGATTCAGTTGTATTGCAACCAGGTATACGTGACCGACTCAGTAGAAGGTATCGTACCCGACTTCCTGACCTTGCTTCACGGTGTCATCGATTCTCCGGACATTCCGTTGAACGTATCTCGTTCTTACTTGCAGAGCGATTCGAACGTGAAGAAGATTTCTACTTACATCACGAAGAAGGTATCCGACCGCTTGCAATCTATCTTCAAGAACGACCGTAAGGAATTTGAAGAGAAATGGGACGACCTGAAGATTTTCATCAACTACGGTATGCTGACTCAGGAAGATTTCTATGAAAAGGCTTCCAAGTTTGCTTTGTTCAAGGATACAGATAACAAGTATTACACCTTCGAAGAATACCAGACATTGATTAAGGATAATCAGACCGACAAGAACGGCAGCCTGATTTACCTCTACGCCAACAATCTGGACGAACAGTACACTTACATCGATGCGGCCAAGAACAAAGGCTACAACGTATTGCTCATGGACGGCCAGCTGGACGTACCGATGATCAACATGCTGGAACAGAAGTTCGAAAAGAGTCACTTCACCCGTGTGGATAGCGACATCGTAGACCGCCTGATTGTGAAGGAAGACCAGAAGGGTGAAGAACTTCCGCACGACAAACAGGAAGTGCTCAGCTCTTTGTTCAAGGGACAGATGCCGAAGGTAAAGAAAACAGAATTCCACGTAGAAGCACACGCACTGGGCGAAAACAATGCGCCGATTGTCATCACACAGGCCGAATACATGCGCCGTATGAAAGACATGGCCAGCATCCAGCCGGGTATGAGTTTCTATGGTGAAATGCCCGACATGTTCAACCTGGTATTGAATAGCGACCACCGCCTGATCAAGCAGGTATTGAGCGATGCCGAAACGGCTTGTGCGGAAAAACTCGTACCGGTAGAATCTGAAATCGCCATGCTGACTCTCCGTCGTAACGAACTCCAGAAAGCACAGGAAGGAAAGAAGGATGAAGAAATCCCAACCGCCGAAAAAGACGAACTGAGTGAGGTAGAAAAGAAGATTGAAGCGCAAAAGGCCGAAAAGGAAAACATCCTGAACGGTTATGCTGCCGGCAACAAAGTGGTTCACCAGCTTATCGACCTGGCCTTGTTGCAAAACAACATGCTGAAGGGTGAAGCCCTGACCAACTTTGTAAAACGAAGCGTGGAAATGATCTGATTTTCCCCCATAAAATAAGGAAAGCCATTCTTGCAGGTATGCAGGAATGGCTTTTTTTGTGCTTTTTATGTCCGTGGATAGAAGATAATTTGTACATTTGCCCAGAAACACGCAAGCAAACAACCATGGAAAACAAAACCGAATTGATATTAATCCGCATCAGCGGAGTGGACCGACCGGGACTGACCGCATCGGTAACTGCCATCTTGTCTAAATATCAGGTAGACATTATGGACATCGGACAAGCTGACATTCACAGTACCTTGTCACTGGGTATTCTTTTCAAATGTTCCGATCAGGATTCCGGAAATATCATGAAGGAATTGCTTTTCAAGGCTTCTGACTTGGGTATCAATATCCGCTTCTATCCTATCAGCGACGAAGAGTATGAAACGTGGGTCAACCTGCAAGGAAAGAACCGCTACATTCTGACGCTATTGGGCAGAAAACTTACGGCACAACAGATTGCCGGCGCTACCAAGCTTTTAGCAGAGCAACAACTGAATATCGACGGTATCCGGCGTCTAACCGGACGTATTCCCCTGGACGAGAAAAAGGCAAACGTAAGAGCCTGCATCGAATTTTCGGTGAGAGGTACTCCCAAAGACCGTGAAGAGCTACAAAGCCAGCTCATGCAGCTCAGCGCTTCACTGGGCATGGACTTCTCGTTCCAGCAAGACAATATGTACCGCCGTATGCGCCGACTCATCTGCTTTGATATGGATTCCACCCTCATTGAAACGGAAGTTATCGACGAACTGGCCATACGGGCCGGTGTGGGCGACCAGGTGAAAGCCATCACAGAAAGAGCCATGCGCGGCGAGATCGACTTCTGCGAAAGTTTCAAGGAACGGGTGGCCCTGCTCAAGGGACTGGATGAAAGCGTGATGCGCGACATTGCTGAACACCTCCCGATTACCGAAGGAGTGGAACGCCTGATGTTCGTCCTCAAGCGCTACGGATACAAGATTGCCATTTTGTCGGGAGGTTTCACGTATTTCGGCAACTACCTGAAAGAGAAATTCGGCATTGACTATGTCTATGCCAACCAGCTGGAAATCGTGGACGGCAAGCTGACCGGCCGCTATTTAGGTGACATCGTAGACGGAAAACGAAAGGCTGAACTGCTTCGTCTGCTGGCACAGGTAGAAAACGTGGACATCGCACAGACGATTGCCGTGGGCGATGGAGCCAACGACCTGCCCATGCTTTCTACGGCAGGGCTGGGAATCGCCTTCCATGCCAAGCCGAAGGTCGTGGCTAATGCGCAACAGGCCATCAATACTATCGGACTGGATGGCGTGTTGTATTTCTTAGGATTCAAGGATTCCTATCTGGACGAACGCGGCAAATTATAATGACAAGATAACATTACTATATGAAGTTTTCGGAACTGAACTTAGAAGATAGCGTCCTCGATGCCTTGGACGCAATGAATTTCCAGGAATGTACGCCCGTACAGGAACACACCATCCCTGTCATCCTGGAAGGAAAAGACCTGATTGGCGTGGCCCAGACAGGTACGGGAAAAACGGCGGCCTACCTGCTTCCGGTGTTGAACCAGTTGAGCAAGGGAGGTTATCCGGAGGATGCCATCAATTGTATCATCATGTCGCCCACCCGCGAACTGGCCATGCAGATTGACCAGCAGATGGAAGGTTTCTCCTATTTCATGCCGGTGTCAAGCGTGGCGGTGTACGGAGGAAACGACGGTATCCGTTTTGAGCAGGAAAAGAAAGGGCTGACTTTGGGAGCGGATGTGGTAATCGCTACTCCGGGACGTCTGATCAGCCACTTAAGCTTAGGTTATGTGGACTTGTCGAAAGTATCTTTCTTCATCCTCGACGAAGCGGACCGCATGCTCGATATGGGATTCTCGGACGACATCATGCAGATTGTCAAGTATCTTCCCAAGGAGCGGCAGACCATCATGTTCTCTGCCACCATGCCTACCAAAATCCAGCAACTGGCCAAGACCATTCTTCACGACCCTGTGGAAGTGAAACTGGCCGTATCCAAGCCGGCGGAAAAAATCATTCAGGCCGCTTACATCTGCTATGAGGCACAGAAACTGGGTATCATCCAGTCGCTATTCCAGTCCCAGCAACCGGAGCGTGTCATCATCTTTGCTTCTTCCAAGCTGAAGGTAAAAGAAGTGACCAAGGCCCTGAAACGCATGAAGCTAAACGTGGGCGAAATGCACTCCGACCTGGAACAGAGCCAGCGTGAGGAAATCATGCACGAGTTCCGCAACCGCCGCATCGACATTCTGGTGGCTACCGACATCGTGGCCCGTGGTATCGACATCGACGACATCCGCCTGGTCATCAACTACGACGTGCCGCATGACAGCGAGGACTACGTACACCGCATCGGACGTACGGCCCGCGCCAACAACGACGGATGCGCCATCACTTTTGTAAGTGAAACCGAACAGACCCGTTTCAAGCAAATCGAAACATTCTTAGGAAAAGATATTTACAAACTCCCCGTACCTGAAGAACTGGGCGAAGGTCCGGTATATGCTCCCCGCACTTCCAGAAAAGAAGGAGGCAAACAGGTGAAGAATTTCTCCCGCAACAAAAAAGGCGGATGGAAAAAGAAAGGGGGAAACCATGCAAAAAAGCAGGGAGAAAGAACGGTCAAGAACTGATTGCCACATCTTCCTGACAGCATAAAAGAAGCCCGTACAAGTTCAATGAAAATGCAAGAACTTGTACGGGCTTTTCTTGTCAGAAATTCATGGAATACGCAGGGAGTATAGTCACCTCTCCTGCGTCTGCGCCAGCTTACAAATCCGAGGAATGAGGTTTACTCCCTCTTGGTAGTAATAAGAATCACGCCAAATTTTCCTTTCTTACCATATTTTGCGGTAGCGGCTTCATTCTTCAGCACACTGACGGATTGTATCTTTTTCGGATTGAGCTTCTTTATCACATCGTCAGACACTTCCAGCCCGTCCATAATGACAAGCGGAGACACTCCGAAGGCTTTGGAACTACCCACTGAATCTATTTTGAAATCTCCTGTAATGGACAATTCATCCATAGGATTATGGAGTTTAATAGTAGGCACATCTACCGATTCCTCGCTTTTCTGAACTCCATATCCCACTACTACAACGTCATTGTCGCCTGCCTTCGGCTTATTGTTGGTTCCCTCCAGCATGAAAGTCACCGGGAGAGTAAATTTCACGCTGACCGGCTTTCCGTCCTGCATGCCCGGCTTCCATTTCGGCATGGTACTGATTACGCGGATAGCTTCTGCATCCAACCACGGGTCGACCGGACGGAGCACCTTGAAATCGCTCAGTGAACCGTCTTTCCTTACCACAAACTGCACGATGACACGCCCCTGCTTACCAGCTTCCCGTGCCTTTGTAGGATACCTGAGATTGCGTGCCATAAATTCCAGACCAGCACGCATACCACCCGGATATTCGGGCATCTGCTCCACTACGCTAAACGTCTGGTCGTCCGACACCACAGTTTGCGGAGCAGATGCTACCACCTTCACATCTTTCTTTGTATCGCTTTCAGTCAAGACAATTGTCTGGTCGGCTTTCTTCAGACAGTCTTTGACCGACATGGTAACCGTACTCATACCGATGTAGGCCACCTGGATGCTTTGGCCGGTGCCGACTTCCAGCGTGAAATTGCCGTTTTCGTCGGTAATGGTACCGTTGGTCGTATTCGCCACAAGTACAGTCGCCGCGATGATGGGTTTTCCTTTCTCATCCACCACCTTCATCTTCAGTTTGGTCTTTTCGGCGGGGTTCGACACATTTTTATCGGCATACGTTTCCAAAACTGCCGATAAATCATTAACTTTGACACTTGAAATCTCATCGAGTGGTTGAGAGATTTCAGGACGGGCAAAAGCAGCTACGGTAACGGCTGCCAACGGAAGTACATAGAGATACTTGGCCCGTGCCCACGGATTGGATTTTTTTCGAATCATCATAGTGATACGTTTTTTAAGTGAACTGTGATTAAAGCTGTTGGCAATAGAGTAGAGCCTTGCGCCAACGGCTTTTTTTATTAATAGCATTTGATATTCTTTCGCGTTGATTCCCTGACGGAGAACTTCTTCGTCGGCTTCATATTCGTGGATGTTCTGCAACTCCTGCTTGAGCAGCCAGATGGCCGGATTAAACCATTGCAACCAGGCACAGGCTTCGCCCAGCAACAAGTCCCATGAGTGACGGTGATGGATGTGGGCCATTTCGTGCACCAGAATGTGATGTCCGCTTTCCTTCAGGTCTGTTTCCGAAATCACAATATAGCGCATCCAGCTGAAAGGAGCCAGTTTACGACGGTGAACCACCAAGCGGATACCGTTGTCCAACCTTTCACACCGGCTGTGACGAATGAGATAAAGCATGCGTCCCAGCGACCAGAGGTGACGGACGATGACAAAAAACAACCCCGCAAAATAGACTAACACCAGCCCTTCCTGCCAGTGGAACGGGCGACTTCCCTCTTCCACCACTACCGCTTCGCTATTCCATTGGTACATCAGCAGCAAGTCTTCCATCGACATCACTTGTGCATTTACCGGCGAAGCCTGTTCCACCGTCACCTTTACCAAAGGCAGCAGGCACGAGAGCAGCATCACTCCCAACAAAGCCATCCGGTTAAAACGGTGGAAAGTTTCTTTACTGAGCAGCAGGCGATAGAACAGATAGAACATCGCCAGGCAGACAGCCGACTTGAGTATATAGACTAAAAAGGTTCCCATAGGCAGACGTGTTTTATTGCGGTTTCTCGTTCTGTCCCTCTTCCACCTGACGGATGAGTTCCTTGAGTTCCTCCACCGAGATGTCTTCCTCTTTCACCAGCGAGGAGACAGCACCCAAGAAAGAATTGTTGAAATATTTGGAGATGACCCCACGCAGAGTTTTCCGCCGGAATTCCTCTTCCGACACTACGGCATGATACTGGTAGGTATTACCAAACGCGGTATGCGACAGGTACCCCTTATCTTCCAGTCCCCTTACAATGGTCGACAGGGTATTGAAGTGCGGCCGGGGTTCTTCGTAAAGTTCCACCAGCTGTTTGACGAACATCGGACCTTTCTCCCAGAAAAATCCCATGATTTCTTCTTCTTTGGCAGTAAGTGTTTTCATATCCGTTTCAATTAGTTACTGCAAAGAACTAAAACTTTTAGTTGATAAACTAATTTTTATAGTTAATATAACTAAAGAGCATAGTTATATAACCATATAGAGCTTTCAATACCTTGAAACGGCTTTCATAATACTATTTCCTTATCAGTTCAGCGGATATCATTTCGGCTTGCTTTATCACCGTTTCCGTAGCCAACATCTGCATGTCTGGCGGATAGCCATAACGGCGCAGCAACCGCTTGATGGACACACGCATTTTAGCCCGTACATTTTCTTTAATTTCCCAGTCAATAGATGCATTGTTACGTATAGTTTCTGTCAGGACCACAGCAAGTTCCCTGAGTTTATCTTTACCCATCAACTCCATAGCACTATTATTATCAGCTACAGCAGAGTAAAACGCATATTCATATTCAGACAATCCCAGTTCCTTAGCCGCGTTATCATGCGCTACAATATGTTTGCTCAAACCTATCAGTTCATCAATGACCTCTACCGCAGTAATTACCTTGTTATGGTATTTATTAATAGAAGCCTCCAGCATCTCCATCAGGCTTTTTCCCTGAACCAGATTATGCTGCATACGTGTTTTTATTTCATCATTCAGTAATTTGCGCAAAACTTCCAATGCAAGATTCTTATGCTCCATACCTTTCAGTTCCATCAGAAACTCTTCTGAAAGAATGGATATATCCGGTTTTTTGATGCCTGCCGCATCAAAAATATCCACCACCTGTTCCGAAACCAAAGCCTTATCTACCACCTGACGGATAGTTGTTTCGATTTCTTCATCAGTCTTATGCGAAGCAGATACATCAAATTTGCAAAGTCTGGCCTTCACCGCCTGGAAGAAAGCAACCTCTTCCTTTACTTTCATTGCCCTTTCATGAGGAATGGCAATGGCAAAAGCTTTAGACAATGCATTGACTTCGTTCACAAACCGTTTCTTGCCTTCATCCAAGCCAAGAATAAAATCCTCAGCCTGCAAAATAAATGATAACTTTTGAGAAACATCTGCCGTGAAATAAGGACGATAATCAAAACCGTGCAAAAGCTGTTGCACCACCTCCAGTTTTTCTTCCATCAAAGCAACCGCCTGCTCCTGCTGTTCTGTAGGATTACCTTTTCCCCCCGAATCCGAATAGAACGACAAAGCCTTTTTCAGGTCGGAAGCAATGCCCAGATAATCCACTACCAGGCCTCCCGGCTTATCCTTGTACACACGATTTACACGAGCTATGGCCTGCATCAGATTATGTCCTTGCATAGGTTTGTCAATGTACAAAGTATGCAGACACGGAGCATCAAATCCCGTAAGCCACATATCACGTACAATCACCAGTTTCAATTCATCATCCGGATCTTTCATCCGCTCGGCCAACAAACGCCGCTGACCTTTTGTAGTATGATGCCGGGCAATATCAGGTCCATCAGATGATGCCGAAGTCATGACCACCTTTATCACACCCTTTTCCAAGTCATCCGAATGCCACTGCGGACGCAGGTCAATAATGGCATTATACAATGCCACCGCAATACGACGGCTCATGGCCACAATCATAGCTTTTCCCTCAAAAACTTCCTGACGCTGTTCGAAATGCGTCACAATATCCCTTGCTATATTCTTAATACGGGCAGGATTTCCTATCAAAGCTTCTAATTGCGTCCATTTGGCCTTGGCTAACTGCACATCATTCATCTCCTCGGTTTCCAGTTCTCGGTCGAGCGATTCAATCAACTTGCGGCCTTCTTCACTCAGTTCCACCTTTGCCAGACGGCTTTCATAAAAAATACGCACCGTAGCTCCGTCTTCCACTGCCTGTGCAATGTCATACACATCAATATAATGTCCGAACACAGCCGGTGTATTTATGTCTGCCGTTTCTATCGGCGTGCCAGTAAATCCTAAATAAGTGGCATTGGGCAAGGCATCACGAAGATACTTGGCAAAACCATATTTTATTTCCGAACCAATCACCTCATCAGCTTCATTCTTCACCTCAACCGTTTTGGCTTTAAAACCATATTGGGTGCGATGTGCTTCATCAGCAATCACGATAACATTGCTCCGCTCCGTCAATGTTTCATACACATTCTTCCCCTCTTCCGGCTGAAACTTCTGAATGGTTGTGAAAATCACTCCTCCCGAATTGACACTCAAAAGACCTTTCAGTTTTTCCCCATCTTCAGCCTGTACGGGCTTCTGCCGTAAAAGCTGCTTACAGTCTGCAAACGTACCGAAAAGCTGATCATCCAAATCATTACGGTCTGTAATGACCACAATGGTCGGATTGTTCAGCATGCGCACCACTTTCCCTACGTAAAACACCATCGAAAGCGATTTTCCCGAGCCCTGAGTATGCCATATCACTCCCGCCTTACGGTCGCCTATGGGTTGACTCTTCACATCTTTAAGTCCATAATTTTCAGGCGATTCACGCATAGGTCCATCGCACGCCTTATTAATACCTGTGGCACGTATCGTTGACTCAATAGCTTTATTTACCGCATAATACTGATGATAGGCGGCCACCTTCTTCACGGTTTCTATCTTCGTGATTTTTGTTTTCAGATCTTCCGTTTTTGTTTTCTCGAACACCGTAAACGAACGCACCAAATCCATCAAAGTCTCCCTGTTCAGCATGCCTTGAATCAACACCTCCAACTGACTGACCAAACGGGACGCTTCCGCCTTTCCATCGGCACTCTTCCAGGCCATCATGCGGCTGAAACCTGCCGACAAAGACCCGGCTCGTGCCTCCAAACCGTCAGAAATAACAATCAGCTCATTGTAAGTAAACAAAGAAGGAATGGCCTTTTTATAAGTCTCAACCTGCCGGAAAGCACTTTGAAGTGTAGCATTTTCATCTGCCGCATTCTTCAATTCTATAACTACCAAAGGCAAACCATTGACAAACAATATCAAATCCGGCCGTTTGTTTCGTCCGTTCTCCACAATGGTATATTGATTGATCACCGCAAACTCATTATTCAGCGGGTTATCAAAATCAACCAGCCAGACCAACTCTCCCCTCTCGGCTCCCTCCCGGTGTACTGAGACCGATACCCCTTCCGTCAGCATACGATGAAACAGCTCGTTGTTGGCCAGCAGGTCAGGCGAAGCAATACGCAATACCTCATTGACCGCATCTTCACAAACCGCTGCTGGCAATTCGTGATTGATACGCCGCACCGCTTTACGTAAAGATTCTTTTAGCACGACCTCTTCAAAAGACGTACGCAGCGGATTCGGTCCATCAGGAGCAATATCCGGACCGTAAAGTGATTTATAGCCAAGATGCTCAAAAAGCTGGATGGCGAAAGATTCTATTTGGGATTCGGTGAGTTGTGTCATAAAATTTTAATTATTACCTTCTTCTGATTCAATAAAGTCTTTAGCTAAACTATCATAATACAATCTTGTTAATTCAGAAGTGAGAAAATCATCATTCAATAATTTCACAAACAACTGCTTTGATGCCTTTGTATCCAGCATGAACTGAGTATTATCTGGAGTATATCTCATCCTATTTTTCAATGCCGGATGTCTTTTTGAAAAATTTATAACATTTATATTAGGTATATTATTTTGTAATACAGGAGAACTTTTTGCTATTTTAGTCAATTTTCTAGCAAATGAGACGTTATCTATCAATTCTTCTAATACTTCTATATTACAAACAAGACCTTTGTCACGAATTGCATTAACTCCAAGTGTGGCTTCCCTACGTATAACATCATGAAAGCCAAAGCTCTTCTCTATAGATTTCAAATCTAAGATAAAAATTTCTCCATTAATTTGAATCACCTGAAAACTATTACTAATACGCAACAATTGTTTATTAAAACGTTCAAATCTTGAATCTGATTCACACAATATATATCCTCGACGGCCAATAACTTCAACAGGAGTTATTTTTTTATAAAGAGTTAAATTATGAGAATTATCAGAAATAAGAACAATTAGAGAATCAATATCAGCAAAAGAATAGTCATTTAATGACAAATTTGAAATCTGATCATTACCAATCACAGATTTCAAATTTTCTAATTCAGCAGGTAGCTCCAAATCATACTGATAAAAACAATTAGCCCTTTCATCAGCCGTTGACAAAGGTATCACAGTATAATCATCTTTTTCTATAATATGTTCCTTTATCGAATTGATAAATAAATCCTTTATCGGAGGTAAATCATCATACTTTACATCTAATAATTTCAAGTCATAATCTGACATACAAGTATACAGAACAATATTTAAAACTCCATCTGGATTATTAATAAAATCTAGCGCTTGATCCAATTCTTCTTTATTCATAGCTAATTCTTGTAAGAGTAAAATATTTTTTCATCAAGTTTTTTATATGCTACAAAATCTCTTAAAGACAATTTATTTCTTGAAATTAAGATTATATTACTTTTTGAGATGTCATTTCTCGCAAGTTTCACTTTGTATATCCTAAATCCTAATATAGCCAATGTTGGATTTGCGTAATATAAATCTGTCCGAATATAAATAATCCCAATAACTATCAAAAGTAATAATAAAACCACAACATATCTATCACTTTCAAAATTAAAACATATTAATGGAATAATATATGTTGTCAAAAAAGACAAATGCTCTGATTCTTTATTTTCAATTTCCACAATAGCATACGTCATTTGACGTGTACCACTCAAAAAATGGTTAAAATCATAGAATGAAATAGCACCAATTATAAGTCCCAAAATAGAAATCAGTGGTACAATATTTCTTCTAAGCAATTCTTCTATCCCGATAAAAATCCAATCATCGCCCCAATATATAGGAATATCTATCGTCAATATAATACTAAGCAGAAACAATAACCACAAAGATAATATATACAAACCTACCTTTCTAATCATTATTAAAACTACTTTTAAACAATTCAACCATTAATTCATCATGTATTTTATAGAAAATTTCTTCCGAACTTAATCTCATTTTACTGAAAAAAATATCTAAGACATTCGAAATACTGAATAACGTAAAGACTTTATTTGAAATTCAGTGAACCATGTCACATTTTTTATTCTTGAACATTAAATATCTGTTTTAACTTTTCATAAAGTTCCTGATTTCCAGACTTATATTCCGGCTTTGATTTTTCAATAAAGGCTTCAATAGCATGTATAAGTTTTTCTTTAATTATAGGCAAAACTGTATTTACAGTAATACACCTTTTATCATCTATAAAAACATTAATAACACCTAATGAAGAAGAAGAAATAATATATCCTAATGCATATTCAGAATCAGTAGGAATAATTTCTGATGAAAAAAATGGACGTTTATTTTCATTCGAATATACACATGCCAATAGACTCAAGTTTCCATAATATGATCCATTATTAATATATCCATCAATTATTTGTAATACGGCACTTTGGTCGATACTACTACCTGTATGGGATTGATAATTCTGACTTACTGTTTTTCTTGTTTCATCAGAAATAACCTTAATCTCATCCAATTTAGATAAAATAGAATCTATACTTCCTGATAAACTCTCCGACATCAAAGAAAATTTATCTACAGATATAGATATTCTATCTGAGGCCCCATCTATTTTCCGATACTGAGCCTCTCCCTGATTATTAGAAACAATCGCATAAATAATTGCGACAATCGAAAGAAATAATGAAGATATAGTAGAAGCAAAAGATATATATCCTACAATCTGATCTGTATTATTGTTATTCACACAAACATAAGTTATCAGTTCTATGATTATAAATATCAACAAACCTGATATATAATAGATGTGTACTTTACCTTTTTCATCATTTTGACGATATTTCAAAAAAAGAAAAATGATAGCAACTATAGCCAACAATACCACCGAGAGTGTAAGTATCCCTGAATTTATTAATTTATCTATTATCATAGTTCATTTATATTTAGTTCATTATTCATCAATTTGGGCAATATCACATGTTTCATTTCTTCAAGAGAAGATAGCTGCATCTCATTTTGTTTTAATTTCTCAAAAAATGGTTCTACAATGGAATGAAATTGCTTAACGGCATCCACATCACTACAAACTTGCTGTTGTTTTATTAAGACCTGACTAATATTTTGCTGGGCTGCTCCACAAGCCAAATTCAGAAATTCATCTTGCATAAATTTAACCCATAAATATAGGTATGTATACGGATAATTATCATTCGGCTTCAACGCACAAACAGCTTGATTACATGTCATTTCTTTCGTTATAATGGCGTATTCACCTACTGTAGCACCATACATAGCTATCAAAACAGAATTTGCAGGAAGAAACTTGGCAGAAGAATTTTCAACGGCTTCCACCGTAATCTTTTCTTCTGTTTTCAATAAAAAACTCCTGTTGAGTTCTTTGGACTTAACCCAGTCTATAGTCCCATTTTGATAATATTTTTCATTCTTCCTGGAAGGCGTTCCCCCTGAGGTTGTTTCTACGACATTTCCTAATAAAACATCTTGCCGAACTTCTTCAATAAACCATTTGCGGAATAGTGTTTCTGCCATTGCTTCAAGAGTTTTATTTTCTTGATGAAGCAAATCTATTTTATCGTCTATACATTCCAATATTCCTATAATATATCGTTGAATCTCAATGGAAGGAAACAATATAGGAAAACTTCTTAAATCACCCAATGCAATATATTGTTGAGTGGACCCTTTTATTTTTGCATCTATTTCGGTTTTAGCACTATTAGACTGAAAATAATAATATATCCATTTTGCCAACAATTCATTTCCTCCAGTTTTAAAAAGTCCAACATTCTTTATTGCAAATGAAACTGTATCTTTAACAATAGCACATTCACCAACAGTTCCAATCATCGAAAACAAAACATCCCACACATCTACTTTACTTCTTCGATTTACAGAATCATAGTCCTTATCTGAAATCAAATAAGTATTTACTAAGTCTATACGCCCATTTTTTATATTTTTCGAAGTAACTAATGGTTTACCATAACTACATTCTTTAGGAGAATCATGAGTCCCATCACGAACATCACAAACCTCCCCTAACTTATATTCTTTCCATTCATCCATAAATAATCTAACTATTAACCTCCATCATCAAAATTTACTCAAGCAATAAGTTCGCTTTTTTAAGTTCGTCTTTCACTCGCTCCTTCCAAATATCCAAGAATAAGGTGTACCATTCTTTCTCTGCTTTTTTCTGAGCATCTGACATGCTGCAATTCTTATCAATATTTTTCTCCGTAAGTTGTTTAATGCATTCTGTACCTTGTTCTAAAATCATAGAAGGCAATTTTACATTCAAAACATTATTAATATAATTGATGGCAAATCCTGATAAAACTATTCCCTCTCCAGAACATGACAGTTCATTTTTCATTTGACGAATTTGAGCAGCAATATTAGTCCATCCCATTGTTGCTATTAAACGAAATACAATAGGAGTCGCATTTGCATTTCTTTGAATAGCATTAAAAGCATCCTGTGGATCTGAATATTGACTTTTATCTACATTATATAAATCATTCATAAATCTCACTATCTTTATGCGTCTTCATTTATCAGTTTATTAATCATCATCTTTATATCTTCCGGTACTCTATTTTCATCTATTGCATCAAGATGAAATCCATGATAAGTGTTCTCACTTTCACGCTTGAACTCTATATACTAGTTGTGTGTCTAGTTGAAAAAGTAAAGGACCCGCAAATCTGTACCAATGGCTTTCAGAAGCATGTTCTTTGCATCTTCTTTACTTTAAGCTCAAATGGGTTATCATAGGCTTATTATTTCTTTTATTAGTGATTTTACCATCATAAAACGTAAATCTACATTATATTTTTGCCCCGTTCCAGTTGATATAGAGAAGTTGAATCTTTCATCATTAAATAAACGAATCATACCAGTTTTAAATGCTTCTGCATTTTTCAACAGCATAAGCTGTTCTTCGTCGCTCAACCAGGCTATGTTTACACTCAATGTATCATATACCGATTTGGATATTGGCTTCCTCTTATCAGTAACACTATATTTTTTCCGGAATGCATCATTTTTGAATATCTCATAACAGCACTTCATCGCCTTGTCAAAAGAAACACGTATGTTATCCCTTTGCTCAGAAGTCATTTTGTTCAATTCCCCCATCTTATCATTCAAGAACATATCCAAGTCGCCCATATAGTCCTGATAGCCAATAAAGAATGCTATAAATCTATTTACAAAATCACGGTCTTGCATTCGCTTGCTTTCCACAGAATAATTGGTAGCCTTTTTAAAAGACTCCATATCAGCCAGTTCCTTTATAAATATCGCTGCAGGCCCCTGATTCAATGCATGACGCATTTCTTGTGGAGTTAAAGGTACTCCAGCAGTATTAACGCGTTGGAATATGATGTATTTCACATCCAACGGAGTGCCTTTACGTAATGTATTCATCGTGATTTTAAGCGACTTAATACGCTTCACTTCAGGCCGTGCCAATTGTGAGAAAGTAAATCCATCAAAATTTTTCAAGAATTGAAGCCCCTCCAGTTTCAAAGGGTTCTCCTTCTCCAATACAAAATCCCTTATCGCGCAAATTCGCTGTAACCCATCTATGATGGAAAGTTTTTGGCTCACAGGGTCTTCACTAAAATAGAATGAAGGCAAAGGAAGTCCCAGCAAGATTGATTCTATCAACCTGCTCTTTTTCACGTTATCCCACACGTCAGTCACACGCTGAAAATCAGGCTGCAAATCTATCTCATCGTTTTCCAACTGGTCTATCAGTGAGCCTAAATTTACAGTCGATATATCCACATCAATCTCGTTGGGATTAAATGGTTTGGTTATCTCTTCCGTCGACTTTCCACCATTGAGGTTTTCCAATTCAACTTCCTGATTGTCTTGTATTTGAACATCCTCCACACTCATAAAATCTCATTTTATTTTAGCCAAATTCTCCAATATCAGCTTGTTCAACCGTTCTTCTTCCTTCAACTGTACTTCAAATTCTGCTTTTAGTGCTGCAAACCGTTCTTCAAAATTGAAGTCATCATCTTCTTCCGGCAAGCCTACATAACGGCCTGGAGTCAATACGTAATCCAATTCAGCCACACGCGACACAGAAACTGATGCACAAAAGCCGGGTACATCCTGGTAAGTTCCACCTTCGTTTCGCCATTGATGATAAGTATCAGAAATCAACTTAATATCTTCCGGTGAGAACTCACGGGTACGACGGTTAATAAGGTGCCCCATATTACGTGCATCGATAAACAGAATTTCCTGACTACGCTCACGGAAAGAACCATCAGCACAGCGGCTTCTGCTCAGAAACCAAAGGGAAGCGGGAATCTGTGTATTCAAAAACAATTTTGCAGGAAGATTCACAATACAATCTACCAAGCCAGCATCTACAAGATTCTTCCGTATTTCTCCCTCTCCGCTATTTTTTGAGGTCAATGCACCTTTAGCCAAGACAAAACCTGCCTGGCCTGTCGGAGCAAGATGATAAATAAAATGCTGTATCCAAGCGAAATTAGCATTCCCGGCAGGCGGTACACCATACTTCCAGCGGCCATCACTACGCAGAAGGTCACCGCTCCAGTCACTGTCGTTAAACGGAGGATTAGCTATCACGTAGTCTACCTTCACATCACGGTGAGCATCATTCAGGAAAGAGCCCTCGGTATTCCATTTTACCTGAGAAGCATCAATGCCACGAATGGCCAGATTCATTTTGCAGAGTCGCCAGGTAGTCTGATTGCTTTCCTGACCGAAGATGGATATATCATTTACGCGCCCTTGATGCTGCTCCACAAACTTCTCGCTTTGCACGAACATACCACCTGATCCGCAACAAGGGTCAAGCACACGTCCTTTGTAGGGCTCCAGCATATTCACAAGCAATTCCACCACGCTACGTGGAGTATAGAACTGTCCTCCTTTTTTCCCTTCTGCCAAGGCAAATTCACCTAAGAAATATTCAAACACATGTCCTAAAAGGTCAGCACTGTTAGTCGCAGCATTCAACGTACTGTTACCTATCAGGTCGACAAGTTCTCCTAAGCTGGTCGGGTCTAAATTAGGACGGGCAAACACTTTTGGCAATACACCTTTTAAGGAAGGGTTATCCTTTTCAATCGCATCCATAGCCTCGTCAATCAGCTTTCCGATTTTAGGGTCTTTAGCATTGGCTACCAGCGTACTCCAGCGAGCTTCCGCTGGAACATAAAACACATTTTCTGCCTTGTATTCCTCACGATCCTCCGGATCAGCCCCAAGGTCTATTTCCTGCTTGAGTTTATTATATAAATCTTCGAATGAAACAGAAATATATCGTAAAAAGATAAGCCCTAATACTACATGCTTATACTCGGCTGCATCAATGTTTTTACGAAGTTTATCAGCTGCTTTCCAAAGCTGTTTTTCCAAAGGCTCATCTGCTATTTCTTTTTTCTTAGCCATAACTACTTATTTACTTTTATTTTTCTTTCCAACAAGCACAATTTTCAGTGGAATATCCTTCATGCCTATCATTAAATAGAATTATACACAAAGATAAGGATTGTTTCTGAGTAAAAAAATGAATTTTAGGTTTTCACATTAAGGAAAAGTCACCCTTTCTAAAACGCAAGTGCATTCAACCTAAAACACAAGTGCGTTTGAATCAAAACGCAAGTGCGTTTAAACTAAAACACAAGTGCATTTGAGTCAAAACGTAAGTGCGTTTTTTCACAAAGATATGCAAATGCAAACAGATGTAAAACCAGCACGAAAAAGTGTGTGAAAATGCCTTCAAACAAAGATTTCAAGCAAAAATAAGGGAGAATGGAAGAAAAAAACATACTTACTTGATTTACAAACATTAAACCGCCAAATGAGCATAAACCAACAGCGGAAAGCTTGACGGGTTGTCGGGGTTGGCACCGGTTTTTCAAACTTCCTATATACAGGTGTGGAAAAATATAAGCGTTATATTTTTCCACACCCCGCGTATATATACTTTATAAAAATGCCTGCCAACCCCGACAACCCGTCAAGCACACGGCCGAAAACGGACAATAAAAAACCTCCTTCACTTCATCTTTCCAGAAGCAAAGGAGGCATTCAAATTTCCGTATTCATTTAGAACGGCAGGTCGTCTTTCTCGTCTGTCATGGAGAAGTCGGCCGGAGCTGCATTTACCGGAGGGAATGGAGCTTCTACCGGAGGCATCTGAGGAGTGGCTCCTACACGTTCCACCTTCCATGCACGGATACTGTTGAACCAGCGTCCTTGCCATTCGCGGGCATCAATGTCGAACGATACGTTCAGTTCCTCGCCCACCTGAATATTAAACTGTTTGATTTTGTCGTCACCAAAGACATCAAAGCACATGCGACGCGGATACTGGTCGTGTGTTTCGATGACATATTCTTGTACCTTCCATTCGTTGCCGTTCCGCGATGTACCGCCTTTCGGTTCCAGAACCGCAATCACTCTTCCTGCTAATTCCATAAATAGTATTTTTAAATTCGGTGACGAAATTACGACTTTCCATAGAAGAAAACTAATTTTTAAGACCTTTTTTTGTGGGGTGTATGCAATCTTTTCGTAACTTTGGCAATTGGTTTAGAGCATCCGTAGATGCATTTAATAATAAAAACAGAACAAAAACAAATATAAAAACAGCTATGAAGTTTATCGTTTCAAGTACTGCTTTATTCAGTCATTTGCAGGCTATCAGCCGAGTAATCAACTCAAGAAATTCATTACCTATTCTGGACTGTTTCCTCTTCGAACTGAGAGACGGTACACTCTTTATGACTGCTTCGGACAATGACACTACGCTGTCTACTTCCATCGAAGTGAACGAATCGGACAGCGACGGCCGTTTTGCCGTTTCTTCCAAGACATTGCTGGAAGCATTGAAAGAGATTCCTGAGCAGCCGCTGAGTTTCCACATCGAACCCAGCAACATGGAAATCACCGTGGAATACCTGAATGGAAAATACAGTCTGATGGGACAGAATGCCGACGAATACCCGCAGGCACAGGCATTGGGTAGCAATGCCGTACAGGTGACCATGGGAGCAGAAATCTTGATGAATGGCGTGAACCGCAGCATTTTTGCGACAGCCGACGATGAACTTCGTCCGGTGATGAACGGTATTTATTTCGACATCAGCACGGAAGACATTACACTGGTTGCTTCTGACGGTCATAAGCTGGTACGTTGCAAGACTTATGCCGCACGGGGAGCAGAGAAAGCTGCCTTCATCCTTCCGAAGAAGCCGGCCAACCTGCTGAAGAACCTGCTGCCGAAAGAACAGGGTGACGTACAGATTGGCTTTGACGACCGCAATGCCATGTTCACCCTCGAAAACTACCAGATGATCTGCCGTCTGATTGAAGGACGTTATCCGAACTATAACTCTGTCATTCCGCAGAACAACCCGCACCGTGCCATCATTGACCGTGCGCTCTTCATCAGTGCCCTGCGCCGTGTGTCTGTGTTCTCTTCACAGTCAAGCAGCCTGATCAAGCTGAGCTTGTCGGAAAACCAGATGAAGATTTCTGCACAGGACATCGACTTCTCTACTTCGGCCGAAGAAACCATCGCTTGCCAGTATGGCGGCAACCCGATGAGTATCGGTTTCAAGTCGTCGTTCCTGATTGACATACTGAACAACATTTCTGCACAGAACATCATCATCGAACTGGCCGACCCGTCACGCGCTGGTGTCATCGTTCCTGAAGAACAGGAGGAAGACGAAGACCTGCTGATGCTGCTGATGCCGATGATGCTGAACGACTAATCATTTTTTGTTACACACAGACTCATGAAACTGAACTTGAAAAATCCGCTCGTGTTCTTCGACCTGGAGACCACGGGCACCAACATTAATACAGACCGTATTGTAGAAATCTGCTACTTGAAGGTTTATCCTAACGGTAACGAAGAGGCCAAGACCTTGCGCATCAATCCGGAAATGCACATTCCGGAGGCATCGACTGCCATTCATGGCATTCACGACGAGGATGTGGCCGACTGCCCTACTTTCAAGGAAGTGGCAAAGGACATTGCCCGCGACATTGAAGGGGCCGACATTGCCGGTTTTAACTCCAATCGCTTCGACGTGCCGGTACTGGTAGAGGAATTCCTCCGTGCTGGTATCGACATCGACCTGACCAAACGGAAGTTTGTCGACGTGCAGGTGATTTACCACAAGCTGGAACAGCGCACGCTTTCGGCTGCCTACAAGTTCTACTGCGGAAAGAACCTGGAAGACGCACACACGGCAGAAGCCGATACACGGGCTACTTACGAGGTGCTGAAAGCACAGCTCGACCATTATCCTGACGTGCTCCAGAACGACATCAACTACCTGTCGGAATATTCCAGCTACAGCAAGAACGTGGACTTTGCCGGAAGAATCGTGTATGACGACAACGGCGTGGAAGTGTTCAACTTCGGAAAATACAAAGGTATTCCGGTATCGGAAGTGCTCAAGAAAGACATGGGCTACTACGGCTGGATTATGAACGGAGACTTCACGCTGAACACGAAGAATGTATTGACAAAAATCCGCCTGCGTGAAACGGGGCTGGTCAAGTAAACGGAAGGTAGCATGAATACACTACAAGGCAAAAAAATTGTACTGGGTATCACGGGTAGCATTGCAGCCTACAAGGCAGCCGTGCTGACACGCGGACTGATTAAGAAAGGTGCGGAGGTGCAGATTGTCATCACGCCGGCAGGAAAGGAGTTCATCACTCCCATCACGCTTTCGGCGCTGACCAGCAAACCGGTCATCAGCGAGTTTTTCTCACAGCGTGACGGCACATGGCACAGCCACGTGGACTTGGGATTGTGGGCCGACGCCATGGTCATTGCCCCGGCTACGGCTGCTACCATCGGAAAGATGGCGCACGGGGTAGCCGACAACATGTTGGTGACAACCTACCTGTCGATGAAGGCTCCGGTGTTTGTGGCTCCGGCCATGGACCTGGATATGTTTGCTCATCCTTCTACCCAGCATAACCTCGACATTCTGCGCAGCTATGGCAACCATATTATCGAACCGGCTTCGGGCGAGCTGGCCAGCCACCTGGTAGGAAAAGGACGCATGGAAGAGCCTGAGAAAATCATCGAAGTGCTGGAAGCGTTCTTTGCCCGTCAGCAAGACCTGGCCGGACGGAAAATCGTCATTACCGCAGGTCCTACTTATGAGAAAATTGACCCGGTGCGCTTTATCGGCAATTACTCTTCCGGAAAGATGGGCTATGCCCTGGCCGAGGCATGTGCTTCACGCGGAGCGGAAGTGGTATTGGTGAGCGGTCCGGTTACTCTGCAGACGGTTCATCCGAACATTCAGCGCATAGACGTGGAGAGTGCGGCCGAAATGCACCGCGCAGCTGCCGATGCCTTCAAGGATGCAGATGCAGGAATCTTGTGTGCGGCCGTAGCGGACTTCACACCGGAGCAGGTGGCCGACCAGAAAATCAAACGGGAAAAGGACGACCTGGTGCTGCGGTTGAAACCGACTTGCGACATTGCCGCTTCCTTAGGAAAGGAAAAACGTCCGGACCAGTTGTTAGTGGGTTTTGCACTGGAGACTTGCGACGAGGTCAGCCATGCGCAGGATAAGCTGGCACGCAAGAACTTTGACTTCATCGTGTTGAACTCGCTGAATGACAAAGGAGCCGGTTTCCGTTACGACACCAACAAAATTACGATTATAGACCGTACTGAGGCAGTTTCCTACCCGTTAAAGCGCAAGCAGGAAGTGGCCGAAGACATTGTGGATAAACTTTCCAGTCTGTTTCATTCCTAAACCGTTATGCTACAGTCTATCTTTATACAGAACTATGCCCTGATTGATAAGCTGGACATTGACTTTACGTCCGGCTTTTCGGTGATTACCGGTGAGACCGGTGCCGGAAAGTCTATTATCTTAGGGGCCATCGGACTCCTGTTGGGACAGCGCGCCGACGTGAAATCCATCAAGAAGGGGGCTTCCAAGTGCATCGTGGAAGCGACTTTCCGGATTGCCAACTACGGCATGGAACCGTTCTTTCAGGAGAATGACATCGAATTCGAGCCGGACGAATGTATCCTCCGTCGTGAAGTGTCGGCCAACGGAAAAAGCCGTGCTTTCATCAACGATACGCCGGCTTCGCTGGCACAGATGAAAATGCTGGGCGAAAAACTGATTGACGTGCACAGCCAGCACCAGAACCTGCTGCTGAACAAGGAAGGGTTTCAGTTGAACATTCTGGACATCCTGGCACAAGACGAGCAGGCATTGTCGGCCTATCAGTCGGTATATCTCTCTTACAAGAAAGTGGCAAAGGAACTGGATGATTTCATCGCACAGGCTGAAAAGAGTCGTCAGGATGAAGACTATATCCGCTTTCAGCTGGAACAGTTGGAAGAAGCCGGACTGAAAGACGGAGAGCAGACGGAACTGGAACAGGAAGCAGAGACACTAAGCCATGCCGAGGACATCAAGGCCGGACTCTATAAAGCCAGCCAGTTGATTAACGGCGAAGAAGGCGGTACGGTTTCACTGACCAAGGAGTGCATGCAGACGCTTCAAAGCCTGACACAGGTATATGCGCCAGCTAAGGAATGGATGGAACGGCTGAACAGCTGCTACATTGAACTGAAAGATATTTCCCGCGAAATCGGCAATGCGGAGGAAGAAGTGGAATTCAATCCGGCACGATTGGATTTTGTCAACGAACGGTTGAACCTGATTTATTCCTTGCAGCAGAAACACCGCGTGCAGTCGGTAGAAGAACTGATAGAACTGACGGAAAACTATCGCAGCCAGTTGAATGCCATCACTTCTTTCGACGACCGGATTGCAGAGCTGGAGGGAGAAAAGAAGAAATTGTATGCCGAGGTGCTTCGTCAGGCCGAAAAGCTGACCGCGCTTCGTGCACAGTCGGCACAGCACATTGAATCGCAGATGGAATCCCTGCTCATCCCACTGGGTATGCCTAACGTGCGTTTTGCCGTGGAACTGACTCCCAGAAAGGAACCCGACAGCAAAGGGATGGACAGCGTGACTTTCCTGTTCTCAGCCAATAAGAACGGAACTTTGCAGAACGTGGCTTCCATCGCTTCGGGAGGTGAAATTGCCCGCGTCATGCTTTCACTCAAAGCCATGATTGCCGGAGCCGTCAAACTGCCGACCATCATCTTCGATGAAATTGATACCGGTGTATCAGGCTCCATTGCAGAGAAAATGGCACTAATCATGCAGGACATGGGACGCCAGAACCGCCAGGTTATCAGCATCACCCACCTGCCCCAGATTGCCGCACGCGGAATTGCGCACTACAAGGTGTACAAGGAAGATACCGACACCGGGACCAACAGTCATATCCGCCGCCTGACGGATGAAGAGCGGGTGCAGGAGATTGCCCACATGCTCAGCGGTGCCACCCTGACAGAGGCTGCCGTACAGAACGCCCGTGCCCTGTTAGGCTTTAAACAATAACAAGAAACAAACAAGACCATGATAGAAAAGAACGAAATGATTTTCGGCGTACGCGCCGTTATCGAGGCTATCCAGGCCGGAAAAGAAATTGACAAAGTATTAATCAAGAAAGACATCCAGAGCGACTTGTCGAAGGAGCTTTTCGCCGTGTTGAAAGATACGTTCATCCCTGTGCAGCGCGTACCGGTGGAACGTATCAACCGCATCACCAAGAAGAACCATCAGGGAGTGGTAGCCTTTATCTCGCCTATCACTTACCAGCGTACGGAAGACATCGTGCCTTTCTTGTTCGAGCAGGGAAAGAACCCGCTGCTCATCTTGCTGGACGGCCTGACCGATGTGCGCAACTTCGGAGCCATTGCCCGTACGTGTGAATGTGCCGGTGTGGATGCCATCATCATTCCGTCAAAAAACAGTGTCAGTGTCAATGCAGATGCCATCAAGACTTCTGCCGGAGCCTTGCATACCATCCCGGTGTGCCGCGAGAACAACCTGACGAATACCATCAAGTTTTTAAAAGACAGCGGATTCAAGATTGTAGCAGCCACAGAAAAAGGTGACTACGACTACACCAAGGCCAATTATCAGGGTCCGACATGTATCATCATGGGTGCGGAAGATACCGGTGTGCCCTACGACCACCTGGCACTTTGCGATGAATGGATCAAGATTCCGTTGTTCGGCAACATCGAGTCACTGAACGTATCCGTGGCAGCAGGTATCCTCATTTATGAAGCCGTGAAACAAAGAGGATTCGGAGAAGAATAAAACAATAAAACATACATACTACCATGAAAATAGGAAAAATAACCCTCGTGCTGACATGCTGTGGGATGGCTTTTCAGACCGGAATGGCTCAGGAACTTCCCAAATGGGCCAACAAAGCCAGAAAAGCTGTGTTCTCTGTCATCACGTACAATAAGGAGAATCAGATTCTCAACACCGGAAACGGATTCTACATTGATGAAAACGGTACAGCCGTATCCGATTATACGCTGTTTAAAGGAGCTGAACGTGCCGTAGTCGTAACTGCCGATGGAAAGGAACTTCCGGTGGAATACATTCTGGGAGCCAACGATATGTACGACGTAGTAAAGTTCAAGACTGCAGCCGATAAGAAGACCGTAGCCTTGCAGCCGGCATCCCGCCCGGGTGCAGTCAGTGAAACGGTGTACGTACTTCCCTACTCTACACAGAAGGCGACTTCGGGCACACACGGCACCATTTCCAAGATCGATACCATCAGCAACAACTCTTTCTATTATACACTGAACATGAAAACGGGCGAAAAGACCGTAAGCTGTCCGGTAATGAATGCAGAAGGAGAAGTTGTGGCACTGGTACAGAAGAACAGTGACAAGGAAAGCACATCAAGCTATGCCATCGGAATAGGCTATGCAAAAAGCCTGTCTATCAGTGCCCTTTCTGCCAACGATTATACGTTGAATACCATCGGCATCAAGAAAGGATTGCCGGAAGACGAGTCTCAGGCACTGGTGTACCTGTACGTGTCTTCTTCTAACCTGTCAAAGGAAGAATACCTGAACCTGCTGAACGAGTTTATCCAGCAGTATCCGAAAAACAGCGAAGGCTATTCCCGCCGTGCCCTTTGTTACATGGGATACGGTGACGACGCACACTATGCACTGGCAGAAAAAGACCTGCAAACCATGGTGGAAGTGAACGAAAACAAGGGAGACGCGTACTATAATCTCTCCAAGTTGTTGTATAATTACGTGCTGGGCTTGCAGGGAGCCAAACCGTATGGCGACTGGACCATGGGACGGGCACTGAAGGAAATCAATACGGCCTTGGAGAACGACAAGCAGGGATTGTACTACCAGCTGCAGGGAGACATTTATTTTGCCATGCAGAAATATCCGGAAGCATTTGCCAGCTACGAAGCGGTCAACCGCTCGCCGTTAGCCTCTGCCGCTTCTTTCTATGCCGCTGCCAAGACCAAGGAACTGATTGAAGGTGCGTCAAAGAAGGAAGCTATTGCCTTGATGGACAGTGCCGTGGCGAAATACAATCCTCCCTATGGAAAAGAAGCTGCTCCTTATCTGTACGAACGTGCCCGCATGAAAGCAGAAGACAACCAGTTCCGTGAAGCAGTGGTAGACTACAATCTGTTCCACGATGCCATGATGGGCCAGGTATCGTCTGATTTCTATTTTATCCGTGAACAGACGGAAATGCAATGCCGCATGTTCCAGCAGGCCATCAATGACATCAACAAGGCCATTGAAATGGAGCCGAAGAACGCAGAATACTGGGTAGAAAAAGGAAGCGTACATTTGCGGGTAAACCAGCCGGATGATGCCATGAAAGCCTTGAACAAAGCCATTGAACTGGATGCGAAGAACGCTGCAGCCTATCGTATGCTGGGTTACTGCCAGGTACAGCAGGGAAAGAAAAAAGAAGGTATGGCCAACCTGGAAAAAGCAGTAGAACTGGGTGACAGCGTAGCCAAGAACCTGATTGAGAAATATAAAAAATAACTGACTGATATGCAGAACAGAGTCTGTCACCTTTTCGGCATCCGCTACCCCATCATTCAAGGTGGAATGGTATGGTGTAGCGGATGGAGACTGGCCTCAGCCGTAAGCAACGCCGGTGGATTGGGGTTATTGGGGGCTGGTTCCATGCACCCGGAAACCTTACGTGAGCACATCCGCAAGTGCAAGGCGGCTACCGGCCAGCCTTTCGGAGTCAATGTGCCGCTGATGTATCCGGAGATTGAAACCCTCATGGAAATCATTCAGGAAGAAGACGTAAAAATCGTGTTTACGTCTGCGGGAAATCCCAAGACATGGACTTCCAAGCTCCAACAGGCGGGCATCAAGGTGGCTCACGTGGTATCTTCCAGCCGTTTCGCCATGAAATGTGAAGAAGCCGGAGTAGATGCCATTGTGGCAGAAGGCTTTGAAGCAGGCGGACACAACGGACGAGAGGAAACTACGACTTTCTGTCTGATTCCGGCCGTCAGAAAGGTATGCAGTGTGCCTCTTATTGCGGCAGGAGGAATTGTATCGGGCGAAGGCATCTTAGCTGCCGAAGCGTTAGGCGCAGAAGGAGTACAGATGGGTACCCGGTTTGCCTTGACGGAAGAAAGTTCGGCACATTTTAATTTCAAGGACCGCTGCCTGCGATTGAATGAAGGAGATACTCTTCTGACGCTCAAGCAGCTTTCTCCTACCCGTCTGATTAAAAATGATTTCTACAAGCTCATTGAAGAAGCGGAACAGAAAGGAGCCTCAGCAGACGAACTGAAGGCTTTGTTGGGAAAAGGCCGGGCCAAAAAGGGAATCTTCGAAGGTGACCTGTACGAAGGAGAACTGGAAATAGGGCAAGCCGCATCCCAGCTTCGCCAGTTACAGACGGTGGATGAGGTGATGAAGGAGTTAGTAGAGGACTACCGGGCAGCGCTTCGCCAGATGCAGGACAAACAGGGCTGGTGAATCTTTTGTATGCTAAGCACCGTAAGCTCTTACTTACAGACTTCAAGTTCAATAAATATCCTTTTAAATAAAATGGCAAATGAAGATGACAGTGTAAAATCATCTTCATTTGCCATTTTTATATGGGTTTCTGTATCTGATTTCATTTCTCATATTCCCTGAGAAACACTTGAACGCAGATGCTACCCTGAAATGAAACACAGATGTTCTTTCCTCTCAGAAAAGAATCTGCGTCCACCAGAATCAGCTTTTTTATTTATTGCGTTTCAGGAACAAAGAATTCGTAATGGTAGCGGGCAGTTCCTCCTGATAGTGGGTTACCATAATCAGGGTTTTATCCTTCCGCGCACAGAATGCCTCGATGACATCCTTCACCAGCCGGCGGTTACGCATGTCCAGTCCGTGCAACGGCTCGTCCAGAATCAGCAGTTCCGGGTCTTTGACAAACGCACGGGCCAGCAATACCATACGCTGCTCTCCGCTGGAGAGTTGCAGGAAACTACGGTCTTTCAAGTCGGCAATGCCAAAGATATCCATCCACCACACGCACGTATCCACATCCTTCTCCTGCGTCTTACGGTACAGACCGATGGAATCATGCAATCCGCTGGCCACAATGTCAATGGCCGGCAAATTCTTCAAATAAGCGCGATGCATTTCGGGACTCACATAACCGATGTGCTTCTTGATTTCCCAGATACTCTCGCCGCTGCCCCGTTTGCGACCGAACAAAGAAATATCGCAGGCATAGCTTTGCGGATTGTCGGCGCAAATCAGACTCAGCAAGGTAGACTTCCCAGCTCCGTTTTCGCCACTGAGCGCCCACTTTTCGCCGCATTTCACCGTCCAGTCGAGTTCTTTCAGAATCACCCGTTCTCCGTAACGGATGCTTACCTTGTTCAAGTCTACGATGTGCTCTGTATGGAACAGGTTATCGGCATACGGCAAGTCCAGTATCCGCTGCCGTTTCTCGTCAGACAACACATGAGCAGGGTCTGGTTCACGATGTGCCAAGTACTCCTGCAAGGTGATTTTCGGCCCGCAATGACGGTCTTCCACCGGTATCACGTGTGTTATAAATGTCGGGATGTCGTCTGTCTTCGACAAAACCAAAATCACCTGCAGGTTGGTCATTTCAGTCAGTTTTCCCAGCAATGTGTGCAGCAGTCCCCGGGTCCGTGCATCCAGTCCGATGAAAGGATTGTCCATAATCAGTACTCTCGGACCACTCAACAAGGTCTTGGTCAACTGAAACTTGCGGAGCTCCCCGCTCGACAGCAGAATTATATGTTTGCTGAGCATCTCCTCAATGCCAAACAAATCGTACAGCGCTTTCCGCAGTTGTTCGTCCTTGCAGGGAGGAAGCAAATCGGCTACGATAGGCGTATCGTCCAGGTCCTGCGAATTCCAGCGCTGCTGGTAATAATAGTTCCCGTCGGCATCCCCGTACGAGTCACGGAAAGTGATGTATTTGATGTTGTCACAAGCCATCTTCGATTCCGAAGGCGAGAAGTCGTATTTCACTTCATTCATCAGCAACGGATAGCGTCCGGTAATGGTGTCTACCAGCAGACTCTTTCCGCCACCGTTCGGTCCCACGATGGCCACATGTTCTCCTGCCGCAATCTGCAAGTTCACAGGCTCTTTCATCCGATACAACGGATGACGAGTCACTCCGTTCTCAATTGTAATTACATTCTGCATTGTCTTTCTCTGTTTTTATTTTGTTTCTTTAAGTAGTTGTTCTCTTGGTTTATTGATGCACAATCATGGCCGTACGAGGCGCTACCACCAGTTTGTTACCGGTCAGCGTGCCCAGTCCCAGCACATTGTCTATGCGTCCGTCACGACAAGCTATCCAGTACCGTCCCTCAGGTACGTCAATCTGCACGGGTTCCGTACGGGCATTGAGCACCACAATCGTATTCAGCCATGAATCACCCGCCGGACTTCCCTTGATACGGAAAGCCACCACGTTGCTGGCCGGTACCGGCAAGAACTCCAAGTGTTTGGCAATCAAGTCCGCATCACCCATACGGAAAGAAGGATGCGCCTTTCGCATGGCAATCAGGCCCCTCACATAATCAAAGAAATCACGCTGCGAAGTCTTCCGTCCCCAGTTGATGGCATTGATTTCGTCCGGACTCTTGTATGAATTGGCCACTCCCTGCTTGTCGCGCAGAATCTCGTCACCTGCATACCAGAACGGAATGCCCTGCGAAGTAAATACTGCCGTAGCAGCCAGTTTGGCCAAGGCGTTCATCTCTAATGCAGAAAGTCCCGGCAACGTTGCTTTCAGACGGTCGGCCAGACAAAGATCATCGTGACAGCTCACATAACTGATCATCTGTTCGGGTTGTGCAGCCCAGAAAGCCGGAACGGCAGATTCCTTGTCGCTGACCAGCTGCGGATGTGCGATTCCTCCCGCCAGTCCGAACTTCACACCGGCGGCGTATCCCATGCGTCCGATGACGAAGGCTCCCTTGGCGTCGTTTCCCCACGGACCACGCAGGCTGTCGCGCATTTCATCGCAGAACATGCCGATGTGTGGCAACTGGGCCGCATGCTTCTTCATGGCCAGCAGACTATCCGGCAGTTGTGGTTTTCCGGCTGCCCAGCCTTCTCCATACATGCATATTGTAGGGTCAATCTTGTCGAGTGCCTTACGGATGGCATTCATGGTCTCGATGTCATGAATCCCCATCAGGTCAAAACGGAATCCGTCTATGTGATATTCTCTGGCCCAATAGCAGACAGACTCTATCATGAAACGCCGCATCATCGGTCGTTCGCTGGCCGTTTCATTGCCACAACCCGATGCGTTAGCCCATTTCCCTTCCTCGTCCGTACGATAGAAATACCCCGGTACCGTCCGTTCAAAGTTACCTCCTTTCGTGACAGCCGTGTGATTATACACCACGTCCATCACCACCCGAATACCTGCCCGATGAAGCGCCATGACCATCTGCTTGAACTCGCGGATGCGCACTTCCGGCTGATAGGGGTCGGTAGCATACGAACCTTCCGGCACGTTGTAGTTCTTCGGGTCATATCCCCAGTTGTACTGTGGTTTGTCGAGCTTGGTTTCGTCCACCGAAGAAAAGTCAAACGAAGGCAACAACTGTACGTGTGTCACCCCCAACTCCTTCAAATGGTCAATGCCCGTTTTCTCGCCCAGATACGTATGCGTTCCTTCCTCCGTCAAAGCCAGGAACTTTCCTCTGTTCCGGATGCCGGAGATGGTATCGATAGAGAAATCGCGATGGTGCAGTTCATAAATCACCATGTCGGAGAAGCGTTTCAGCGGCGGACGCTTGTCTTCGTTCCAGCCTTCCGGATTCGTTTCCTTCCAATCGATGACGGCTGCCCGCTCGCCGTTCACTCCCACGGCCTTGGCCATGAGTCCGGGCGTATCTCCCTGCCATACATCGTCTATCTTGACATTGAACGTATAGAACTTTCCTTTCAGGTCTTCGTCCACACGAGCCTGCCACATGCCATCGGATGCCGGTTCCATCTTCACCATACGATAGGCAGAACCTCCTTGTCCTTTTTCGTACAGCAGCACCCGCACTTCCTGAGCCGAAGGAGCCCAAAGCGAGAAGCGGGTTGAAGCAGGCGTGTAAGCCATTTCCACCCATTCCCCCTCGTACACCGGATATTCATCAAACGGCGTACTGGTATGCTGCTGTGAAGAAGTACACCCGGTAGCCACAGCCACGGCCGACATCACTACAAGCTGTTTTAAATTCATGGTTATAATCTCCTATTTCTTTATGCGTCCCGGATTCTTGGCGATAAAGTCCTTCCAGCTGGAATAAGCTTTCGGCATTTCCGGACGTCCCATCTGCAAATAATGGCAATAAGCCGCTCCCAAGGCATCCGTCGCATCCATAAAGGGGCCCATTTCCGAGTCGGGTATGTGCAGCATACGCTTCAGCATATCGGCCACCTGCTCCTTGCTGGCCTGCCCGTTGCCGGTGATGGCCATCTTGATTTTCAGCGGGGCATATTCCGTCACGGGAATGTCACGCGTCAGTGCGGCCACGATGGCTACCCCCTGTGCCCGTCCTAACTTCAGCATGGACTGCACGTTCTTCCCGAAGAACGGAGCCTCAATGGCCAGTTCATCCGGGAGGTACGAAGCAATGATGCCCTGCACCCGTTCGTAGATATGCTTCAGCTTCAGGTACGAATCGGTACATTTACGCAGGTCGATAACCCCCAAGGTCATTACCTCCGGCTTGACACCTGTCACCTTCAGCACTCCATATCCCATGATGTTCGTACCCGGGTCGATGCCGAGAATGATTTTTTCCTTGACCGGCTGTATCACCTTATCACCTCCATTAATGTGGGGAAACCGATGACCTTATCCTTGAACACCTTCATCATCTCCGCATTCAGTGTTGCCCCCTGCTTTACGTGCCAGCGGTGCAGTGCAGCACTGTCTTCCACTTCCCACTGAAGTGAGAAACATTCACTGTCCTGCTCCTTATGGCTCAGGATACGCAAAATTCGGGGATTCTTCAGCTCACCCAGGTTTTCCACTTCGGGGATGTAATATTCATTCAGCCAGATTACAAAGTTACGGGCATCGCCCATCTCTACATGAAAAGTAGTATTATAAATCAGCATATATCTTCTTATTTTAATCCGATTACAAAATTATACAATACGATGAAAACAACCTGATCAGGAATACCGGCGAGGATAACGCAACAGAATGCTCAGCACAGCCGCCACTCCCAGTGCCATGGGATAATAAAGGTATCCTATGATGTGGATAGGAGATAAACCCGAAAGCTCGGCCGCAATCAAGAGTTGCGCACCATAAGGGATAATACCCTGAATCACACACGAAAAGGTATCGAGAATACTGGCACTCTTCCGTTTGTCTACCCGGAACTGTTCGGCAATGTCATTTGCCAATGGGCCCACAGTGATAATGGCAATCGTATTATTGGCCGTACAGATATTGGCCAGGCTCACCAGTGCGGCGATACTTAGTTCGGCTCCTCGTTTTCCTCTTACATGCTGAGTCAGACGGTGCAGCACATAATCCACACCTCCGTTAAAACGTATCAGTTCCAGCATACCTCCTGCCATCAGGGTTACGATGATCAGTTCTCCCATGCCCGTCATCCCTTTACCCAAAGCCCCAAACCATCCGAACACATCGAATGTACCGTATGCCATGCCCACAATACCCGTAGAAACCAGACCCAGCAACAGTACCAGCAATACGTTGACACCAGCCACTGCCGTTCCAAGCACAATTATATAAGGTATGACTTTCATCCATTCTACATGGGGAATATCCTGCACCACCTCAATATGGCTTCCATATATAACATAATACACGAATACCAGCAAGGCAGCCGGAAGGGCAATCAATGAATTCACCCGGAACTTGTCGCGCATCACGCACCCTTGCGTACGGGTAGCCGCGATGGTCGTATCGGAAATGAAGGACAGGTTGTCGCCGAAAAAGGCACCACCCACTACTACCGCCGTCATGAAAACCACGCTGACATCCGTCTTGGCCGCGATACCGGCAGCTACAGGAACCAGTGCGACAATGGTACCGACCGACGTACCGATGGAAAGAGAAATGAAGCACGATGCCAAAAAGATTCCCGCCAGCAGCAGATTGCCCGGAAGCAGCCGCAAGGTCAGGTTTACCGTCGCATCGATAGCCCCCATGGCCTGAGCCGACTGTGCAAAGGCCCCCGCCAAGATGAAAATCCATATCATCAGCATGATGTTCTTGTTGGCCGCTCCTGCGGAGTATTGCAACAAGCGGTCGTTTAAGCTCAGTCCTTTCGTCGTAGCTACGGCATAAATGGAAGACACCATGAAAGCTACGGTAATCGGAATTTTATAAAAATCATTGATGAGCAGGGAAGCCACCAGATACAGGCATAAAAATACCACCAGCGGACTCAGGGCCCACGCATTGGGTTTGTTCACAATGGGAGTCAGTTTCTGAAAATTCATTCTCTTCTTCTTTTATTTTTTTGACAAAGGTATATATTTTTCAGCTGACAAACATCCCATTTCAATGAACATTTCAGCAAAAAATGAGGTTATCAGCCCCATAATTAGGAAGAAGCAAAAAATATTTCACCCATCTTCTCCGAATATTTAAGAATATTATCTATCTTTGCCAAGCCTAAAAGGGAAAAACAGAACACATGAAACTGACCATGCTTAAAATAATGCTGCTGCTTACGGTCATCTTTATGAAAATAGAGGTGACAGAAGCTGTGTCATGCAATCAGGTGTCAAATGATTTTCCCAATTTATCTACGGTATCTTGTCAGAGAGAGACAAAAGAAACGCTCAATTTTATCCATGCCACCCTTGACAAGGCACATAATTTGTTCAGTACACTAAATCGCGACAATTCCTTCAACAGGTTGTTGACGGATAAGCGTGTAGTACGCAATGACGAACAAAATATAAACTTCTTCTTACGCTTACTACTTTTTTATCATTCCCTACGTGAAGTAGGCTTGTTGAAGGATAAGGAGTGCCTTTACCCTTCGACCAATATTCATTGTGTGATTCCTTCATGCAGATACTATGTATTTGCTATGAGAAAAATCATCATTTAGCCGTTTTATAGATTAGTTGTTTTTCACTGCTCCGATACGGTTGTGCTGGGGCAGTATAGCTTTGCTTGTCTCATTTTTTTTTTGAAATAAGCGAAATATCTTATGTCTCATTTTTAAAAAAATCTATAAAACGCATAAATCATGAAAACAAATAGTTCAAAAAAATCATTTAAAGGAATAGAAGACGCAGGTTTAGTTATCATCGTATGTTTTCTCGTGGCTATAGGTATCTATCATTTTGTTTTTGGAAATCCGGCAAACTTCATGAACAATGACCCAAACAATCATCCGCTTCCAGGCAATATGTTAGGTACCATCTACAAAGGAGGAATCATTGTACCCGTCATTCAGACACTCTTACTTACGGTACTGGCTCTCAGTGTAGAACGTTTTTTTACCATTCGTGCATCTTTCGGCAGAAGCAAGCTCTCCAAATTTGTAGAACAGCTTAAAGAAGCCTTAAATAAAGGAAATTTGGAAAAAGCACAAGAACTATGTGACAAACAGCGTGGTTCAGTGGCCAATGTCGTAAGTTCCACTCTCCGCAAATACCGTGAGATGGAGCAGAACAACGAATTGAGCAAAGACCAGAAAACTCTTGCTATACAAAAGGAACTGGAGGAAGCCACAGCACTCGAACTTCCTATGATGCAACAGAACCTACCCATTATCGCCACAATCACCACTTTAGGAACTTTAATGGGATTGCTTGGAACCGTAATCGGTATGATCCGTTCATTTGCCGCACTTTCTGCCGGAGGGGGTACTGACTCCGTAGCTTTGTCCACTGGTATTTCCGAAGCTTTGATCAACACCGCATTTGGTATCTTGACCGGTGCGTTGGCAGTTATTTCTTATAACTATTATACGAACAAGATAGACAAACTGACATACAGTCTTGACGAAGTTGGTTTTTCCATTGTACAGACTTTTGCAGCCACTCATTAATTTCTGTCCCGCTGAGGATTTCCTCACGCAGACAGAAACAGAAGTTCCATTAAAAAGATTTCACTATGAGTAGAGCTAAAATAAAAAAGAAAAATATGTTCATCGACATGACAGCCATGAGCGATGTCACGGTGCTGCTGCTTACTTTTTTCATGCTGACAGCCAGTTTCGTGAAAAAAGAGCCTGTACAGGTTGTCACTCCTGCATCAATTTCCGAGATAAAGATACCCGAAACGAACATCATGTCCATTCTGGTAGATCCCGGGGGCAGAATCTTTATGAGTCTTGATAAGCAGAATGACATGGCAGCTACGCTAGAAGCTATGGGAAAAGAGTACGGCTTGACATTTACCCCACAGGAAATCAAGAAATTTTCCTTATTCCCGACTTTTGGAGTGCCGATGAAAAATATGAAATCGTTCCTTGCCCTTAGCACGGAACAGCAAGACCGCATCTTAAAGGATCAAGGAATTCCTTGTGACAGTATTGACAATCAGTTTAAGGCCTGGGTACGCAATGCACGTGCTATCAATCATGACTTGCGCATTGCTATCAAAGCCGACCAGCAAACACCATACGCGGTCATTAAAAAAGTGATGAATTCCCTTCAAGACCTTAAAGAGAACAGGTACAACCTGATTACCTCTCTGAAATCAAGTCCTGAAGAATAAAAACAAAAAGTATGGCTGAAATTCAAGAAAACAATAATAAAGAGAAAAAAGGTAGCAAGCAGAAAAAGATGAATATCCGGGTGGATTTCACCCCGATGGTCGACATGAATATGCTACTGATAACTTTCTTCATGCTGTGTACTTCACTGAGCAAACCGCAAACAATGGAAATCAGCATGCCTTCCAATGATAAAAACATCACCGAAGAACAGCAGAATAAAGTCAAGGCTTCTCAAGCACTGACTTTGTTGCTGGCCGAGGAAGGAAAACTCTATTATTATGAAGGTGAACCGGATTACAAGAACTATGCATCACTAAAAGAAACAACCTATGATGCCAGCGGATTACGCAAACTGTTGCTCAGCAAAAACTATGAAGCAGTCAAGAAAGTTCGTGAACTGAAGGAAAAAAAGGCAAGACTTGAAATTACCGAAGAAGAATGCAGGCAGGAAATAGCCAGTGTAAAATCAGGGAAAGACACTCCTACCGTCATAATCAAAGCTACGGACAAATCTACCTATAAAAATCTGATAGACGCATTAGACGAAATGCAAATCTGCAGCATAGGGAAATATGTAATCGTGGATATTACAGACGGTGACCAATTCCTGATAGACAACTATCTTTCTCAAGGCGAGTTAAGTCAAAATGCGGCAGGCAACAATGTATAACTTTATAAAGAGAAAGAAAAATGTCAAAAGTTGATTTAACTTCTTTGGAATGGTGTGAACTCATCTTCAAAGATCGGAATAAAAGTTACGGTGCTTATAAAATGCGCCGGGATTTGGGGAAACGACAGGCTGCAGCCTTGATTATCGTCACTGTTGTGGCTTTGGTCGGATTTACCTTACCGCGTCTTATCAGAATGGCTATGCCGGCTCAAAAAGAAGAAATGGTAGAAGTGACACGGCTTTCCACACTGGAAGAGCCGGAAATAAAAGAAGAAACGATGAAAAAGGTAGAACCTATCGCCCCTCCTCCTCCGGCTCTTAAAAGTACCATTAAGTTCACGGCACCAGTCATCAGAAAAGATGAAGAAGTGAATGAAGACGATGAGCTAAAGAGTCAGGACGAACTGACGCAAACTAAGGTACAGATATCCATTGCCGATGTGAAAGGAAACGATGAACTGAACGGAAAAGATATTGCCGACCTGCAGGAAGTCATTACCCAGACACCGGAGGTCCAAAAAGAAGAGCCCTATGACATGGTAGAACAGATGCCGCAGTTCCCGGGAGGTCCCGCCGAGCTTCTTAAATACATCGCCAAGAATCTGAAATATCCTATCATAGCACAAGAAAACGGCATACAAGGAAAAGTTATCCTACGTTTTGTCGTCAATGCAAAAGGATACGTGGAAGATATCAAAGTGCTCCGTTCATTGGATCCCTATTGTGATAAAGAGGCCGTACGTGTAGTAAAATCCCTGCCACAATGGATTCCAGGGAAACAGAACGGACGTAACGTACCTGTTTACTATACATGTCCCATCGTTTTTAAGTTACAGTAATTGTGTCAAAGTGTATGAAAAGTAAATTAATTCTATATCTGTGGTGTATGTGCACGTTCTCTGCCTGCACTTCTTCCGGAAAGGGAGGCAAAGAGGAAACCTTGTATTCGGGAGAAATCCGGATTGCCGTAGATGAATCGTTCAAGCCCATCATGGAAGAAGAACTTCAAGTATATCATGCTCTGACTCCGGAGGCTTTAATTACTCCTATTTACTGTAGTGAGGTAGAAGCAGTTAACTTGCTGTTGAAAGACAGTGTACGTCTGGCAGTCACCAACCGGCGGCTGACAGAAGAAGAATTGATTTCTTTTCATACACGTAAATTCTTTCCAGAGTCCATTCTGATGGCTCTTAGCGGAGTGGCACTGATTACACATCACAGCAATCCGGACTCCCTGATTACAGTAGAAGAGTTCCGGCGTATTGCAACCGGCGAAACCACGGAATGGAAAGGATTAAATCCAGACTCAAAACTAGGTTGCATACAAGTCGTATTCGACAATCCCAATTCAGGAACCGTACATTATGTCATCGACTCTATCTGTCAGGGGAAACCACTATCTCCCTCTTTAAAAGCCCTGAAAAGCAACGAAGAGGTCATTGACTATGTGGCAACCACTCCCGATGCCCTTGGAGTGATCGGAGCCAACTGGATAGGCAACAAGACGGATACCACACGACTGTCTTTCAACCAGAGAGTCAGGGTCATGTCAGTATCCGGAAACCGGAAAGCCACTCCTGAAAACAGTTACAGGCCGTATCAGGCATATCTGGCTCTTAAAAAATATCCGCTGACCCATGAAGTGTATATCCTTATCAATGACCCAAAGGGAGCACTTCCTACCGGACTGATGACTTTCCTGACAAGAGAACGCGGACAACGGATTATCCTTAAGTCCGGACTGGTACCCGCCACACAACCGGTCCGAATCGTAAATGTAAAAGATGATTTCTAACTTTAATGAGAAACTCATGATGAACAATAAAATTTTATGTCTCGTATGCAGTGGAATAATATATTCCGCTTCATACAGTTATGCCCAAAAAAATCTCTCGGATGAAGTCACCCGACAAATCACACAGATAGCTGCCAGCATTAATGACACACCGGAAACAGCAGCCAAGGAATTCAATGAACTGCTGAAAGGTAAAAACAAGAAAAACATCCCTTTGCTGGTCGCTATCGGTAATGCCTATCTGAACCATAAGTGTCCGGATGAAGCACAAGTTTATGCAGACCGTGCCATGAAAATAGACCCCAAATCGGCACCGGTATATGTGCTGGCCGGTGACATTGCTCTGACACAGAAGAACGTCGGCATGGCATGCGGATATTATGAGCAGGCCATCCTGTTCGATGCCAATTGCTACGATGCATATTACAAATATGCACACGCCTATATCGGCGTAAGTCCCCAACTCTCTATCGATATGCTCACAAAGCTGAAAGCAAGTCATCCGGAACTGCCGGAAGTGAACCGGGAACTTGGCAATGCGTACTATCAATCGGGGAATTACGGAAAAGCCAAGTCTGCCTACGATGAATTTATGCAACAAGGTACTCCTGACACTCAAGATTACGAACACTATGCCATGCTGCTATATCTAAATAAAGACTATGCGCAATCACTGAATGCCGTAGAAAAAGGACTGGATGCGGACAAAGACAACCATCTCCTGAAACGTCTGCGCATGTACGACTTGTATGAAATGGAGGCTTATAAAGAAGG
>ENA-UERX01000110-UERX01000110.1-human-gut-metagenome-genome-assembly--contig:-NODE-110-length-53990-cov-28.148758_pt1 | contig 53990 bp, 47 predicted proteins | sample MGYA00242992_ERZ507993 | MGnify/ENA primary metagenome ERZ507993 (study PRJEB26167, sample SAMN06115487) | human gut metagenome | host: Homo sapiens | place: China:Chongqing | collected 2015-04-10... | reverse complement strand
CTGGTCAAGGGCGATATGCTGGGCGACGTGGTGTTCTACGGCAAGGGTGCGGGCAAGCTGCCCACCGCCAGCGCCGTGGTGGCCGATGTGGTGGATGCCCTCAAGAACGGCTCCAAGGTCCACGACAGCCTGTTCTGGCAGCCTGCGGAGCCGGTGGAGGGGATGCTCACCGACCCGGCTCCCGCCGCATATTATGTGCGTGCAGCGGGCGTTGCTCCCGCCGTGGTGGAGGCCATCTACGGCAGGGGCCGTGTGGTGGATGAGCACTTTGACGGCTGCTCCTATCTGGTGGAGCAGGCCGACGCAAAGGCCATGGCCGAGGCAGCCCGCAAGGTGGAGACCGTGGGCGGCAGCGTGAAGCTGGTGCTGAAAAAGCTGCCCGAGGATGCATGAGAAAAGGGGACGGACGATGAAGATCAAAGTTTCTGTTCCGGCCACCAGCGCCAACGTAGGCTCCGGCTTCGACGCGCTGGGCCTGGCCGTGACCCTGTACAACACCGTGACCTTTGAGGAGAGCGATAAGCTGGACATCTCGGCGGCGGACGGCACCCGCATCCCCCGCAACGAGAGCAATCTGGTGTACCGCTCGGCCAAGGGCCTGTTCGACAAGGTGGGCAAGAAGATCCCGCCCCTGAAGATCGTGCAGACCAACCCCATCCCCATGGCCCGGGGCCTGGGCTCTTCCTCGGCCTGCATCATCGCGGGCCTGCTGGGCGCGAACCGGGTGCTGGGCGATGTGCTCAACACCCAGGAGCTGCTGACGCTGGCTACGGCCATTGAGGGCCACCCCGACAACGTGGCCCCGGCCCTGCTGGGCGGTTTGACCAGCAGCGTCTTTGAGGACGGCGTGGTCTACTCCGTCAAACGGGATGTGGACCAGAGCCTCTGCTTTGCGGCCATCGTGCCGGACTACAAGCTGCTGACGGAGGCCGCCCGCGCGGCCCTGCCCAAGCAGGTGGCCCACAAGGATGCCGTGTATAACCTTTCCCGGGCCGCGCTGGTGCCTGCCGCCTTCTGTGAGGGCCGGCATGACCTGCTGGGCATTGCCACCGAGGATAAGCTCCACCAGCCCTACCGGATGCCCCTGATGCCCGGTTCCCGGGAGGTGTTCGCGCTGGCAAAGCAGTGCGGGGCAAAGGCCGTGTATGTATCGGGTGCCGGTTCTACCGTGATGGCGGTGGCCGAGCGCGCGGAGGCTGAGCGCTTTTATGCCGGGCTGCGTGCCGGGCTGGAAACGCTGGAAGGCCTGGACGGATGTGAAGCATTTACACTGTTAGAGCTGGATGCAGATAATACCGGCGCAACTGTGGAATGATATAAATTGGGAGAAACTAGAGGAGAGTGACAAACTATGGCGTTGATCGTACAGAAGTTCGGCGGTTCTTCGGTGAAGGACCGGAACCGTATCTTCAACGTGGCCCGCATCGTGGCCAACACCCACAAGGCGGGCAATGACGTGGTGGTGGTGGTGTCTGCACAGGGCGACACCACCGACGACCTGATCGCAAAGGCTGCTGAAATCACCCACAACCCTTCGGCCCGTGAGATGGATATGCTGCTGGCCGCCGGTGAGGAGATCAGCATCGCGCTGCTGGCCATGGCCCTGAACGAGCTGGGCTGCCACGCCACCAGCCTGACAGGCTGGCAGGCTGGCTTCCGCACCGACCGTGCCTACACCAAGGCACGCATCACCCGCATGGAGACCGAGCGCATTTCCTCCGAGCTGGAGCGCAACCGCGTGGTGGTCGTGGCAGGCTTCCAGGGCCTGAACAAGCTGGATGATATCACCACCCTGGGCCGCGGCGGCTCTGATACCAGCGCCGTGGCCATTGCAGCGGCCCTGCACGCAGACCGCTGCCAGATCTACACCGATGTGGAAGGCGTTTACACCGCAGACCCCCGCAAGGTGCGCAACACCCGCAAGCTGGAAGAGATCACCTTTGACGAGATGCTGGAGCTGGCCTCTCTGGGTGCGCAGGTGCTGAACAACCGCAGCGTGGAGCTGGCAAAGAAGTATAATGTGGAGCTGGAAGTGCTGTCCAGCCTGAATCCCGTGCCCGGTACGGTGGTCAAGGAGGTTACAAAAGACATGGAAGGTATGCTGATCAAGGGTGTTGCAAAGGACACCGATGTTGCCGTTATCACGATCCTGAACGTTCCCGATGAGCCGGGCACCAGCTTCAAGATCTTTGGCCTGCTGGCCCAGAAGAACATCAACGTGGATATCATCCTGCAGTCCACCGGCCGCGACGGCAAGAAGGATATCTCCTTCACCTGCGCCGAGGGCGAGGCTGAGACCGCCATGCGCGTGCTCAAGGAGAGCGGCAAGTTCAAGGATGCCACCTGCGACGAGACCTGCGCAAAGGTCTCCATCGTGGGTGCCGGTATGCAGAGCCACAGCGGCGTTGCCTCCAAGATGTTCGAGGCACTCTCCAACAACAACATCAACATCAAGATGATCTCCACCAGTGAGATCAAGATCTCCTGCATCATTGACCGTGACGACGCTGACAAGGCGGTCAGCGCCATCCACGATATGCTGTTTGACTGATTGACAGGACTGCTGGTGCTCTGGAAAACCCCACCGTCATTGCTTCGCAATGCCACCGCCCCTGATAGGGGCGGCCTTGGCAAAATGGCAAAGCTTTACGCTATGCCAAGGGCCCCACTACTAGGGGGGCTGTCGAGCAAAGCGAGACTGGGGGGTTGCCCCCGGAGCGCCGCAGTCCTTTTTTGCAAAAGCGAGGGGAAAGTATTATGCTGGAATCGATCAAATGCAGCACCTCGGGTGCATACTACCTGCGGGGGCAGTGGGTGCCCGCCGACGCGCAGGCTCCTGCGGCACTGGCAGCCGCGGGCGTGACTGCAGAGCAGGCCGGCCAGGCCTACAAGGGCACCATGGCCTACGGCATCCTCACCGCCCACAACACCAGCGGCAACGACCGGGATCTCCGGATCAAGTTTGATGCCATGGCAAGCCACGACATCACCTTTGTGGGCATCATCCAGACGGCCCGTGCCTCGGGGCTGGAAAAGTTCCCCATCCCTTATGTGCTGACCAACTGCCACAACAGCCTGTGCGCTGTGGGCGGCACCATCAACGAGGATGACCACCGCTTCGGCCTGTCCGCTGCCAAAAAGTACGGCGGCATCTTTGTGCCGCCCCACATGGCGGTCATCCACCAGTACATGCGCGAGCGCTTTGCCGGCTGCGGCAAAATGATCCTTGGCTCCGATTCCCACACCCGCTACGGCGCGCTGGGCACCATGGCCATCGGCGAGGGCGGCGGCGAGCTGGCAAAGCAGCTGCTGGGCCGCACCTACGATGTGGCCCGCCCCGGCGTGGTGGCCATCTGCCTGACCGGCGCTCTGCCCGCAGGCTGCGGCCCCCACGATGTGGCCATTGCGCTGGTGGGCGAGCTGTTCAGGAACGGCTATGTCAAGAACAAGGTCATGGAGTTCGTGGGCCCCGGCATTGCCTCCCTGCGGCAGGACACCCGCAACGCCATTGATGCCATGACCACTGAGACCACCTGCCTTTCCTCCATCTGGGAGACCGATGAAAAGACCCGGCAGTACCTCACGGTCCATGGCAGGGCAGGGGACTACAAGCCCCTGCACCCGGCAGAGCTGGCCTATTACGACGGCGTGGTGAGCGTGGACCTTTCCAAGATCCGGCCCATGATCGCCCTGCCCATGCACCCCTCCAACGCCTTTCCCATCGAGGAGCTGAACGCTAACCTCAAGGACATCCTCCACGAATGCGAGGAGAACGTCCAGAAGCTGGTGGGCCGCTCTGACGTGAAGCTGGATCTGTGCAGCAAGATCGAAAACGGCAGGCTCCGGGTGGATCAGGGAGTCATCGCAGGCTGCGCGGGCGGCCTGTTTGACAGCATCTACGAGGCCGCTTCCATCCTCAAGGGCCATACCGGCGGCTGCGGGGACTACGCCCTCAGCGTTTACCCCGGCAGCCAGCCCATTATGATGGAGCTGAACCGCACCGGCGTGCTCACCGACCTGATGGCCAGCGGAGCCACCATCCGCACGGCCTTCTGCGGCCCCTGCTTCGGCGCGGGCGATGTGCCTGCCAACGGGGCGCTGTCCATCCGCCACACCACCCGCAACTTCCCCAGCCGCGAGGGCTCCAAGCCCGGCAGCGGCCAGCTGGCAGGCGTGGCCCTGATGGATGCCCGCAGCATTGCCGCCACCACGGCCAACGGCGGCATCCTGACCCCCGCAACGGAGGTGGATTACGACCCCACCGTGCCCGAATACCACTACGATCCCTCCAGCTACGAGGCCCGGGTGTATCAGGGCTTTGGCCACGGCGATTACGATGCCCTGCTCAAGCTGGGCCCCAACATCAAGGACTGGCCCGAGATCGCCCCGCTGGGCGACAACCTGCTGTTGAAGGTGGCCTCCTACATCACCGACCCCGTTACCACCACGGACGAGCTCATCCCCTCGGGTGAGACCTCTTCCTACCGCTCCAACCCCCTGGGTCTGGCTGAGTTCACCCTCAGCCGCAAGGACCCCGCCTATGTGGGGCGCGCCAAGGCCGTGCAGGCCGAGGAAGCCGCCCGCCGGGCAGGGCAGGGGGATGCCGCCCTGCTGGCAAAGATCCGCGCCGTGCCCGGCTGCGAGGCCCTGACCTGGGACGATGTACAGCTGGCCTCCACCATTTTTGCCGTCAAGCCCGGCGACGGCTCTGCCCGTGAGCAGGCCGCCAGCTGCCAGCGCGTGCTGGGGGCCGGGGCCAACATCGTCAACGAGTACGCCACCAAGCGCTACCGCTCCAACCTCATCAACTGGGGTATGCTGCCCTTCCAGCTCAACGGCGCGGCTCCCTTTGGCCTGGGGGATTACATCCTCATCCCCCATGTCCGGGAAGCCCTCAAGGGCGATCTGCAGAACATCCCTGCCTATGTGCTGGGTGAGAAAGTGAAGCCCTTTGCCCTCTATATGGCACCGCTGACCTCCGATGAGCGGGAGATCCTGGCAGACGGGTGTTTGATTAATTATTATAAGCATTAAATAAAGCTCCCCGGGAATAAACCCCTCAGTCACGCTCCGCGTGCCAGCCCCCCTAATAGTGGGGCCCTTGGCATGGCGTAAAGCTCTGCCTCTTTGCCAAGGCCGCCCCTATTAGGGGCGGTGGCATTGCGAAGCAATGACGGTGGGGTTTCATCCGTTACATTCTCAGGAGGTTCCATTCCATGCCCGGCGATCTACACAACCACACCACCTATTCCGACGGTTCCGTGCCCGTGGCCCGGCTGCCCCTGATGGCAGCCCGGGTGGGGCTGGATGCCATGGCCATCTCTGACCACGATACACTGCGCAGCGTGCAGTATGCCTACGACCACCCGGTGCAGGATGGGGTAAAGCTCATCCCGGCCACCGAGCTCACCGGCTACGATTACGAGCGCCAGCACCGGGTCCACCTGCTGGCCTACTGGCCTGACCCCGAGAGCGAGGCCCTGCGCCGTCACTGCGATATCATGCGCCAGCGCCGCAACGAGTGCTGTTTGCAGAGCGCCCGGGAGCTGGAAGCCATCTTCCCCCAGTTCCGCACCGAGCAGGCGCTGGAATACGCCAGGGACAGCGGCGTGCTCTATAAGAGCGGCATCATGCAGGCGCTGCGGGAGCTGGGCCTTGCCGACAGCATCTACGGCGAGCGCTACCATGAGCTGTTCGGCTGGAACCCGCGGGGCAGGGTGCTCCACTCGCCCGAGTATATCCCGGTGCGGGAGGTGCTGGCCACAGCCAGAGCCGCCGGTGCCGTGGTGGTGTTCGCCCACCCCACCGTGTACAAGAGTATGCCCCTGCTCCGGGAGCTGGTCAGGGAGGGGATGGTGGACGGCATCGAGATCGACCACCCCAGCAACAGCCCCGAGGACAAGGCCGAGTGTGCCGCCCTCTGTGGGCAGTATCACCTCATCCACACCGGCGGCACCGACTTCCACGGGGCCAACCACAAAAAGGTCTACCCCGTGGGCACCTGCACCACCCCCGACGACCAGATCGCGCGGATCGAGGAGCTGGCGAGGAAGAGAAAAAAGTAAACCGATTTGAGCATTCTTATGAGAACTGCCAAGGCCTCGCCCTTCGGGAGAGGTGGCATTGCGTCAGCAATGACGGAGAGGGTGAGTTCGGTAAAGTCCGTGAGCATCCTCACCCTCTCAGTCTCGCTTTGCTCGACAGCTCCCCCGAAGGGGGAGCCCTTGGCAAAGAGGGCAGGTTCCGCCTCTTGCAGGAACGTTGTTTTTGTAGTATACTGTGGGCAAGTCAAAAAGAGAGGATGTTTTCCATGAGCAAATCTTTCAGCTTCCCCAATGTGGGCACCTGTTCCAGGCAGACCAACATCGTGCTGAACGATGACCACACCATCGAGTCCGTCGAGGTCATCGGCGGCTGCAACGGTAACCTCAAGGGCATCAGCCGCCTGCTCAAGGGCATGAAGGCTGAGGATGCCATCGCCCGCATGGAGGGTACCACCTGCGGCCCCCGCCCCACCAGCTGCCCCGACCAGATCGCCAAGAACCTGAAAAAGGCTCTGGCAGAACTGTAATCGTTCTCGCTCTGAACACCGTACTGTGCGTTTGCATGGTGCGGTGTTTTTTTGTTGGGCAGCGCGATCCATCCTCTCTGCGGGTTGCTGGCGATGTTAAACCCCACCGTCATTGCTTCGCAATGCCACCGCCCCTAATAGGGGCGGCCTTGGCAAAGAGGGCGAGCTTTCCGCTATGCCAAGGGCCCCACTACTAGGGGGGCTGTCGCCGCAGGCGACTGGGGGGTTGAGCCCCAAGGCTTTGACTGAGAGGGTTGACACAAATTGCTGTTTTTTTCGTGGAGGTTGAGCCTATACTTTGCTGTGTATGAAACAATACAGCAAGGAGCAGAGCATGAGCATTTGGGAAGCATTCGGCATGGGCAGACACAAGGGGTTTTCGCGGGAGGCAGGGCTGCTGCTGGACGAAGCCGTGGAGCTTGCGGGCAGCATGGGCTGTGCCCGGGCGGATACCGGGCACCTGCTGCTTGCCATGCTGCAGACCGACCGCGGCCCGGCGGGGCGGTTTCTGGCGGGCAAGAACATCACCGAGCCCGCCGTGCGCCGGCAGCTGGCCGAGAGCCGCACCAGCCCGGCCCGCCAGCTGGACAGAAAGGCGCTGGCCCCTGACCTGCGCCGGGCTATGGATTATGCCCTCATCGGGGCACAGAACGCCCACCTGCCCAAGGCGGAGCCGGAGCACCTGCTCTGCGCCATGCTGGAGGATACCGACTGCGCGGCGGGGGTGCTGCTGGCTTCCATGGGGGTGCAGCTGGCCGAGGCCGTGCGGGAGTGCCGTCAGCTCTCGGGGCAGTTCATCCTGCCCGGCACGCCCCGGGCCAGCGCCATGCCCCGGGGCAGCCGCGCCAGCGATAAGTATTGCCGCGACCTGACCCGCCGCGCGGTGGACGGTGAGCTGGACCCGGTGTTCTGCCGGGATGCGGAGCTGGACCGGATGGTGGAGATCCTGTGCCGCCGCCAGAAGAACAACCCCTGTCTGGTGGGAGAGCCGGGCGTGGGCAAAACGGCCCTTGCCGAGGGCCTTGCCCAGCGCATCGCCAGCCGGAACGTGCCCCGGATGCTGCAGGGGCGGCGGCTGCTGGCGCTGGATATGGCCAGCCTTGTGGCGGGCACCAAGTACCGGGGCGACTTTGAGGAGCGGTTCAAGACCCTTCTGGAGGAGCTTGTGCGGGACGGCAGCGCCATCCTGTTTGTGGACGAGTTCCACACCATCGTGGGAGCCGGCGCGGCAGAAGGGGCCATTGATGCCGCCAGCATCCTGAAGCCCGTGCTGGCCCGGGGGGAGCTGCAGCTCATCGGGGCCACCACCGATCAGGAGTTCCGCACCCATATCCAGAAAGATGCCGCACTGGAGCGCCGCTTTGGCCGGGTGCAGATCGAGGAGCCTACCCCGGCGCAGGCTGCGGCGATCCTGGAGGGCCTTGCCCCCCGCTACGAGCGCTATCACAGCGTGCATCTGCCGCCCGAGACGCTGCGGGAGGCCGTGGAGCTCTCGGTGCGGTACCTGCCGGGGCGCTTCCTGCCCGATAAGGCCATCGACCTTGTGGACGAGGCCTGTGCCGCTGCCCGCATCCGCGCCGAGCGGGAGGGGAAAGCAGACCCCACCCTCACCCGGGAGGACATTGCCCGGGTGGTGGCGCAGGCCAGCGGCGTGCCTGTGGAGCGGGTGGGGGAGAAGGAACGGGAACGGCTGGACAAGCTGGAATCCCGCCTCAATGCCGAGATCGTGGGCCAGCAGAAGGCCGTGGCGGCGGTGGCCGGGGCCATCCGGCGCAGCCGCACCGGGCTGGGGGAGCCGGGCCGCCCCATGGGGGCCATGCTCTTTCTGGGGCCCACCGGCGTGGGCAAGACCGCCCTTGCCAAGGCCCTTGCCGCCAGCTGGTTCGGCAGCGAAAAAGCTCTGCTCAAGTTCGATATGTCGGAGTATCAGGAGCAGCACACCACGGCCCGCCTGCTGGGCGCGCCCCCGGGCTACCTTGGCCACGATGAGGGCGGTCAGCTCACCGAAGCCGTCCGCCGCCGCCCGTACAGCGTGGTGCTCTTTGATGAGATCGAAAAGGCCCACCCGGATATCCAGAATATCCTGCTGCAGATCCTGGAGGACGGCCAGCTCACCGATGCCATGGGCCGCAAAGCCGATTTCCGCAATACCATCGTCCTGCTCACCTCCAACCTGGGGGCACGCTTTCTGGCGGGGCAGAGCGCCCCGCTGGGTTTTGCAGCGGGCAGCGAGGCCGTGTTCGAAAAGCAGTCGGCCCAGGCCATCGAGGAAGCCAAGAAGTGGTTCCGGCCCGAGCTGGTGGGGCGGCTGGATGAGCTCATCGTGTTCCGTCCCCTTGCAGAGGATAGCCTGTGTGCCATTGCCGAGAAGCTGCTGGGCCAGCTGGAAGCCCGTGCCGCCCGCAATGGGTATCAGCTGACCCATACGCCCCGGGTGGGGGCAGTGCTGGCCGCAAGGGCGCGCTCGCCCTATGGGGCCCGGGAGCTGCGGCGGCAGGTGGACCGCGCTGTGGAACAGGCCCTCGCCAACCAGATCGCCTCCGGCACGGCCCACACTGGCCAGCACTGGACCGCCGACTGCACGGTGGATGGGGCAATCGTGTTGGAAGAGGGGGAAGTAGTAGAGCAAACCATCGGCTAAACCCCTCAGTCACGCTCCGCGTGCCAGCCCCCTTAATAGTGGGGCCCTTGGCATGGCGTAAAGCCCTGCCTTTTTGCCAAGGCCGCCCCTATTAGGGGCGGTGGCATCCCGCAGGGATGACGGTGGGGTTTAACTCCAGCAGCTGCTGCCGGCTGAACCCCCCAGTCGCCTGCGGCGACAGCCCCCCTAATAGAGTGGGGCCCTTGGCATGGCGTAAAGCCTATCCTCTTTGCCAAGGCCGCCCCTACTAGGGGCGGTGGCATTGCGAAGCAATGACGGTGGGGTTTGAGCTTTCCCCTTGCATCCTCCGGCGTTTTCGTTTATCATAGAGAAAGCGAAACGCCCCAAGGAGGAAACCATGCGTTATTTGTTTTTACTGAATCCCGCTGCGGGCAAGCAGGACTGCACTGTCCAGCTCATCCCACAGATCAGCGCCGCTGCCGCCCGGGCCGGGTGGAGCAAGGCCGATTATACCATCCACACCACTGAATATGCGGGCCACGCCCGGGAGCTGGCCCGTGCCGCAGCCCAGGAGGCAGCGCAGGCAGGGGACAGTCTGCGCATCTGGACAGCGGGCGGCGACGGCACCTTCATGGAAGCCATGACCGGCGTGCAGGGCTTTGCCAACGCCGCCGTGGGCTGCCTGCCCTACGGCAGCGGCAACGACTTCCTGCGCACCTACGGCACCCGGGCGGAGTTCACCGACCTCGATGCCCAGCTGGCGGGCGGGGAAGTGACCATCGACCTGCTGGAGACCAGTCTGGGCCTGTCTGCCACCATCTGCGCGGCGGGTCTGGACGCACAGGTGGCCTACGGCATCCCCAAGTTCCGGCGCATCCCCCTGTGCGGCGGCGAGGTGTCCTACCTGCTCTCCATCGTGGAGCAGCTCTGCGGCCACATCGGCCGCAGGGTCACCTTTACCATCGATGACGAGGAGCTGACCGTGGACTGCCTGATGTGCGCCATCTGCAATGGCCGGGCCTATGGCGGCGGCTTCCTTGCCGCCCCCGAGGCCGACCCCGCCGACGGCTGGCTGGACGTGATGATCGTCCGTAGGGTGGGGCGGCTGACCATTGCCAAGCTGCTGGGGATGTACAAGAGCGGCCGGCACTTTGTGAACGGCCAGCTCACCGAGGAGGCAAAGCCCTATTTCCTCTACCGCCGTGCCCGGCGGGTGGCGCTGCGCCCCGCCGATGGCCGCGGCCCCATCGTTGCCACCGCCGACGGCGAGTGCGCCCCCTGTGATGCGGTGGAGGCTGTTCTGCGCCCCCTGAGCGGCCGCATCCTCCTGCCCGCCCCGGCGTATGAGCGGTTTGTGGCGAAAAGGAGCAGTGCGGACGCAAAATAAGAAGATGCTTGGATGAAAAAGAGCAGTCTCTCCGGAAAAGAGAACTGCTCTTTTTTCGATGTAAGGATACTTTTTCGGGCGGTCACAAATTGTTCAAAAAGAAAAATCAAAAAGGTCTTGATTTTTCAGTTCAAGATGAGTACAATACACTTAGCACTCAGAGAAAAGGAGTGCTAAACAACCAAAGGCCCAGCAGAAACGGGCCGAAGGTGCCAAAAAAGTTTTCATTATATTTTATTATAGGAGGGCAAGAACTATGAAGATTATTCCTCTTGCAGACCGTGTTGTTATCAAGGCCGTTGAAGTCGAGGAGACCACCAAGGGCGGCCTCATCCTGACCGGCAGCGCCAAGGAGAAGCCCCAGGTGGCTGAGGTCGTGGCTGTTGGCCCCGGCGGCATCGTGGACGGCAACGAAGTCAAGATGACCGTGAAGGTCGGCGATAAGGTCCTGACCAGCAAGTACTCCGGTACTGAGGTCAAGGTGGACGGCGAGGAGTGCACCATCGTGCGTCAGGGCGATATCTTGGCCATCGTGGAGTAAGTTTCCCCTCTGAAATTGAAATTTGAGCTTTGAAGGAGCGATTTGATTATGGCAAAACAGATCAAGCAGGGCGAGGATGCCCGCAAGGCACTGTGTGCCGGTATTGATACCCTGGCAAATACCGTGAAGATCACCCTGGGCCCCAAGGGCCGCAATGTGGTGCTGGGCAAGAAGTTCGGCGCACCCGTCATCACCAACGATGGCGTGACCATTGCCAAGGAGATCGAGCTGAAGGACGAGTTCGAGAACATGGGCGCACAGCTGGTGCGTGAGGTCGCAACCAAGACCAACGATGCCGCAGGCGACGGCACCACCACCGCAACCGTTCTGGCACAAGCCATGGTCACCGAGGGCATGAAGAACGTTACCGCCGGTGCCAACCCCATGGATATTCGCCGCGGCATGAGCAAGGCTGTTGCCAAGGCTGTTGAGACCATCAAGGCCCACAGCCAGAAGGTCAAGGACAGCAACGATATCGCCCGCGTCGGCACCATTTCTGCCGGTGACCCCGAGATCGGCCGCCTGATCGCCGAGGCTATGGAGAAGGTCACCTCCGACGGTGTCATCACCATCGAGGAGAACAAGACCACCGCCGAGACCTACAATGAGATCGTGGAAGGTATGCAGTTTGACCGCGGCTACCTGACCCCCTATATGGTCACCGATACCGACAAGATGGAGGCTGTTCTGGACAACGCCGCCATCCTGATCACCGATAAGAAGATCAGCGTCATCCAGGATCTGGTCCCCCTGCTGGAGCAGGTCATGCAGAACGGCATGAAGCTGCTGATCGTGGCTGAGGACATCGAGGGCGAGGCTCTGTCCACCCTGATCGTCAACCGCCTGCGCGGCACCCTGAACGTCTGCGCTGTCAAGGCTCCCGGCTTTGGCGACCGCCGCAAGGAGATGCTGCAGGATATCGCAACCCTGACCGGCGGCACCGTTGTGTCCGCTGATCTGGGCTATGAGCTGAAGGACGCTACCGTCCAGATGCTGGGCCATGCCCGTCAGGTCAAGGTCACCAAGGAGAACACCACCATCGTGGGCGGCGCAGGCGATAAGGATGCCATTGCAGCCCGCATTGCACAGATCCGCAACCAGATCGAGGCTTCTACCAGCGATTTCGACCGCGAGAAGCTGCAGGAGCGCCTGGCAAAGCTGGCCGGCGGCGTTGCAGTCATCAAGGTCGGTGCTGCTACCGAGGTCGAGATGAAGGATAAGAAGCTGCGCATCGAGGACGCTCTGAACGCAACCAAGGCTGCCGTTCAGGAAGGCGTTGTCGCTGGCGGCGGCACCGCTCCCATCAACGCCATCCCCGCTGTGCGCGCCCTGTGCGACACGCTGGAAGGCGACGAGCGCACCGGTGCCAAGATCGTCCTGAAGGCTCTGGAGGCACCTCTGCGCCAGATCGCCAAGAACGCCGGTCTGGAAGGCAGCGTCATCATCGACAAGATCGTTTCTGCCAACAAGCCCAACTACGGCTTCGACGCTCAGAACGAGGTCTTTGTTGAGGATATGATCGCCGCCGGTATCGTTGACCCCACCAAGGTCACCCGTTCCGCTCTGGAGAACGCAGCATCCGTCGCTGAGATGGTGCTGACCACCGAGAGCCTGGTCGCTGACCTGCCCGAACCCCCCGCTGCTCCCGCAGCCGGTGGTGACATGGGCGGCATGGGCGGCATGTACTAAGCCGCACCGGCTCCCCATACCAATTCAATACGCCGCAGAAGGCAGAACTTCCCACCCGGGAGGCTCTGCCTTCTTTTTTGTTGACACCCTTTCCAAACAAGAGTACACTTAGAAAAATTGTTTTTGGGAAAGGAAACACCAATGAACACTGCCGCTTTTACCGCCTACCGCGAAAAAGTTGTGTCCAACTGTGCCCGCGTCATTGTGGGCAAGGAGGATGCTACCGAGAAAATTCTGGTCAGCTTCCTCTGCGGAGGCCATGTATTGCTGGAGGATAAGCCCGGCACCGGCAAAACCATGCTCCTGCGTGCATTTGCGCGCACGGTGGGCGGAGGCTTCAAACGGGTGCAGTTCACGCCCGACCTGCTGCCCTCCGATCTGACCGGCATCAATTTCTACAACCAGAAGTCCGGTGAGTTCGAGTTCCGGCCCGGCCCGCTCTTCACCAACTTTGTGTTGGCGGACGAGATCAACCGTGCCACGCCCCGTACCCAGTCGGCCCTGCTGGAAGCCATGGAGGAAAGGCAGATTACCGTGGATGGCGTGACCAGCCGCCTGGCTGAGCCCTTTATGGTGCTGGCCACCCAGAATCCGCTGGAATCCTTTGGCACCTTCCCGTTGCCAGATGCCCAGATGGACCGTTTTTTCATGCGGCTGTCGCTGGGCTATATGACCCGGGAGCAGGAGCTGGAGGTGCTCTCCCGCCCCTCGGCCCAGACCGTGCTGAACGAGCTGCAGGCCGTCGTCACTCCCGAGGAGACCGCATACGTCCGCACGGCTTACCGGGAGGTCAAGGTCTCCGAGGAGGTCAAGCACTACCTTATGGACATCGTGGAAGCCACCCGTACACAGAACGGCTTTGTCAGCGACGTATCTACCCGCGGTGCGCTGGCGCTCTATCAGGCTGCGCAGGCGTATGCCTCCTTGCAGGGCAGGGAATACGTCATCCCCGAGGACATCAAAGGGCTGGCCCCGGCGGTGCTTTCTCACCGCATTTCTCTGGGCAGCAGCATGAACGCCGAAGCCGCCGCTCTGCGGATGCGCAAGCTGTTGGCCGAGATCACTGTGCCGCTGGAGAGTGCGGAATGAGCGCCGTCATCTTCGCGCTGCTATTGGTGGCCACAGCCCTTGGGCTGGAGCGTTACAGCACAGTCCACAGCTTGGACGATGTGCAGGGGCGGCTGGAAGTGGAGGATCATCTTGTGGAAGCCGGGGAGCCCGCCGTGATCCACCTCGTTGTCCGGAACAGCGGCCCCCGTTGGAAGATGTTCCTGGCGGCAAAGCTCCACCTGAACAAGGAGTTTCTTCCCTGCACGGAGCACCACATTACGCAGGATCAGACAGGTTGGGGTCACACGGTGCGGTTCACCACCTGGCTGCGCCCGGGGCAGGAGGCGGATTTCTCCACCGCCCTCAGGCTGGAACGCCGGGGCCGCTATGTGCTGGAACCGATGCAGGTCATCGGCGGCGACTTTCTGGGTCTTGTGGAACAGTCCCGCACCGAGCGGGGCTTCCACGAGCTCATTGTTCCGCCCAGGGAGTGCGCTCTGCCGGAACTGGAAGAGATGCTGGGCGGTTTTCTGGGCGAGCTTTCGGTGAACCGCTATCTCTACGAGGATCCTATTCTCACGGCGGGTTACCGCCCCTACACCAGTGGTGACCCCATGCGCTCCATCGCCTGGAAGCAGAGCGTCCGGGGGCAGGGGCTTATGGTCAAAAAGTGGGATTACACCACTGAGCCCCGGGCAGTGGTGCTAGTCCATGCGGATACCAAGGATTACGACCACCCGGAACCGGCAGAGCTCTGCTACTCCATGGCCCGCACAGTCTGCCGGAGGCTGGAAGAAAAGGCGGTGTCCTACCGCTTTGCGGCAAACGCTGCCTTTGACCTGCTGCTCAATGCGGCTCTCTCCGGTGAGGAGTGGAGAAAGCCGCTGGAAACCCCGCAGGGCTACGGCCCCGAACACTACCGCAGGGTGTTGGAAATTCTGGGCCGCGCCACCGGGCAGACCGCCCTTTCCTGCGCGCGGTTCTGCGCCGAATACTACCACCCGCAGGAGCAGGTCGGCTGCATCGTGGTGACAACGGAGCCGGAAGAAGCTGTGCGTGCTGCCGTGCGGCCCCTGCCTGGCATTCCGCTGCTGGTGCTCACTCCGGAAATGGCCGTAGAGACGGCCCAGACAGGGGAGGCGGGCGCATGATGTTCTTACATACCCTGCGCCTGGCAGGTGATCTGAGCTTTTACTATGCCTTTGCGGGCTTTTTTGCCGCCAGCTTCGGCGGGACACCCATGCCGCTGGTGCTGGTCTGGCCTGCCCTCTGCTTTGGTCTGGCCTCCTGCTTTGAGGGCAGCCGTCCCCTCCGCACCACTCTTGCGGCCCTGAGCGCGGCGGCGCTGCTCTTCCTGCCTACAGGGGCGGACAAGCTCTGCTGCTTCCCGGCGGCAGTCTACCCGGTGCTGCTGGCCTACACCGGCGATTTTGCCCTTTCGCCGGTGCGGCAGGCCGAGCGCCTGCGCTGGCTCTGCCGGGTGTGGCCCTTCTTTGCAGTGGCAATGCTGCTGTGGAACGCCAACGCGGTGCTTTCGGCGGCCCTGCCCTTTGCAACGGCGGCAGCGGTGCTTCTGGTGGGGTTCAACCGCACCACCCGGCAGGACCCGGAGATCTCCACCCGGCCGGGCTATCTGCTGCTTTCCGGCGGCGTGCTGGCGGCGGTGTGCGCAGGGCCGTTCCTGCTCAGCCGCAGTGTTGTGGTTGCCGGTGCAAAGGCGGCTGCGTCTGCCGTTTACTTTGGCGGGATCGTGCCGGTGCTGCAGCTGTTTTTGAACAACATTGTGGTGCAGGGTGTGACTTGGCTGTTCCACGGCATCCTGCAGTTCATCCACTGGCTCTTCACCCTCTTTCCGCCCAAACCGTTGGAGCGCACCGAGATCGTTTCTACCGATGAGGTCATCGCCAACGCCCAAAAGGCCGCCGAGGGCGCAGAACCGCTCATCAACGGGATGTCGATGCTGACCGTGCTCGGTATCCTGCTGGCGGTCCTCTGTGCGGTGCTGGTGGTGCGGCATTTCCTGCGCCAGAAGTTCCGGCACACGGACACTGCCTGCACGGACACCACTGTGCGGCATAGCACCTACAAGCGTGCCCGCCGCTGGCCCGGGCTCTTCCTCAGCCCGGTGGACAAGGTGCGGCGGGAGTATGCCATCTATCTGGACCACTGCCAGCGCCACGGCGTGACCATCCTGCGGGGCGATACCAGTCTTGACCTGACCGGCCGCGCTTTCGGTATGGACTTTGCCGCCGAGGCCGAGCTGCGCCAGATCTACCTCAAAGCCCGCTACAACGGCACCGCCACGGCCGAGGATGCCGCCCGCGCCGCTGAGCTCGTCCGAAAAATCTGCTCCTGAACGCATCAACGCCCCCTTTCCTGCCCATCCTAAGCGGGAGAGGGGGCGTTTTCATGTCCGGCAAACGGGTGCTGGTCCTGTATGGGGCTTTGCTGTTCTGCTTTGCGGCGGTGGTCTGCTGCCTGTACTGGCTCTGCTCCGACACGGACTACGGGGCCCGGGCTGCGGCGCAGAGCGTGGTCACCCTCCACCTGCCCGCCCGGCGGGGCAATTTTTATGATCACAGGGGCCAGCTCCTCACGGGGCAGACCACCCGCTGGATGGCCCTCTGCGTGCCCGGGGAGGGCAGCTATGCCCGCCTGTTCGCCTACACCGATGCCGCCGGGCAGGCGGCGCTCTACCAGAAGCGGAACGCCGCGTCCCCGTTTCTGTTGGAGGTGGACCGGGACGTTTCCGCGCTGGGCGTTTCCTGCTGGCCAGCGGCACGGCGAAGCTCTGCCGCCCCGCTGGCAGTGCAGCTGCTGGGGTATCTCGATGGCGAGGGCCACGGTGCCGCCGGGCTGGAAGCCGCCTTTGATGATCTGCTCACCGGCAGCGGGGCGGGGGATACCCTGCTCTGCACCGTCAACGCCCAGGGAAAGCTGCGGGCCGAGCCCGTCCTCACCCCCGCCGACAGCGGGGCCGTGGGGGTGCAGCTGACCCTTTCCCGGGAGATCCAGCAGACCGCCGAAGCCGTGGCCAACGAGACGATGCAGAGCGGCTGCATCCTGGTGCTGGACACCGCCAACGCCAAGGTGCGGGCCTGCGTCAGCCGCCCCGGCTATGACCCGGAGAATATTTCGGCCAGCCTGAACGCCCCGGACAGCCCCCTGCTGGAGCGGGCGTTTCAGTGCTATGCCGTGGGCTCGGTGTTCAAGCCGGTGGTGGCGGCAGCGGCGCTGGAGGCAGGGGAGAGCGGCTTTGTCTACACCTGCCCCGGCTGGTGCGCGGTGGATGGCCGAATCTTCCGCTGTGCGGGCGGCATTCCCCATGGTGAGGTGGATCTGGCCGGCGCGCTGGAAAAGAGCTGCAACGGCTACTTCATCCGGCTGGGGCAGGCGCTGGGGGCCGATGCTGTCCGCGCCATGGCAGAGCAGCTGGGCTTCGGGCAGGCGATCCCGCTCACCGATGCCCTGCACACGGCGGCTGGGGTCCTGCCGGAGCGGGAGGCTCTTGCGTCCAGCGGGGCCTACGCCAATTTCTGCTTTGGGCAGGGGGAGCTGCTGGCATCCCCCCTCCAGGTCGCCGCCATGATGAACACCATTGCCTGCGGGGGGATCTGCCGCACCCCGCTGCTGCTGGAGACCACTCTGGACGAGACCACCGGCGCGCCCCTCACGGCGCTTTCCCATGTCCGGAGCAGGCGGGTGCTTACAAAGCGCACCGCCGCCGCCCTGCAGGCCCTGCTGGCGGGTGTGGTGGCCGGGGGCACCGGCCATGAGGCTGCCCTGCCCGGCCAGACCGCGGCAGGCAAGACCGGCACGGCCCAGACCGGCCAGTTTTCCGACGGTACAGAGCTGAAAAATTACTGGTTTGCGGGCTTTGTCCCGGCAGAGCAGCCCCGCTATACCATCGTGGTGCTGCAGGACACGCAGGCCGAGCCTGCCTTTTCCAGCGCGGCCATCTTTGCCCGGGTGGCGGCAGGGCTGGAAATTCTGGCCCCGTAGCTCACGGTTTTTCTTGCATTTCCCGGGCTTTTGTGCTATCATACAATTGTATTTGTATGCAGTCTCTATGAAACTAAAGATAAAAGGAGCGTTCCATCCATGTCTGTCATTGAAATCGTCGGCGGTGCCATCCTGCTGGTCGTCTCGGCCGTCATCATCCTCCTCACCCTGATGCAGCACACCCACGGTCAGGGTCTGGCCGGTGCCATCAACGGTGGTGTGGGCGGTGCCAACAATGCACGCCTGACCCCTGCGGATCAGATGCTGGCCAAGGTGACCCGCATTGCAGGCATCGTGTTCTTTGTGGTGGCTATCCTGGCCTGTGTGTTCGCCAGCCGTCTGGCCTGAGCACCCGTGTACAGCCCCGTGTAAGGCGGGGCTGTTTTTCTGTCTAAACCTCTCGTGGGAAAGAAGTTGTCCGGGTTCCATTGGAGAATGCCGGAAAAGTGTTAAGGAGAAAAATATGTCATTACGCGATAAAATTGAACATGCCATCCAGAACCAGCCCTGCATGGTCAAGGACCTCAAGGCAAAGTTCGGCGGCGACCGTGCCGCGGACCGCAAGGTGATGGAGGCTCTGGACGAGCTGGTGCACGACGCTGTGGTCTGCCAGAAGTCCGGCGTGTTCTTCACTGCCCGCTCCGGCCGTGCCGAAAAGGCCCTGCCCTGCAAGGTGGTCAAGCTGGGCAAGAACTTTGCCTTTGTGATGCTGGAGGATGAATCCGGCGATATCTTCATCCCGGGCCGCTTCACCCGCGGTGCCATGCCCGGCGATTCCGTTCTGGTGGAAAAGTTTGCCCACCCCCGGGTGGAGGGCAGCGATGAGGGCGAGATCCTTGCCGTGCTCGAGCAGAAGAACGACATGGTGGGCACTGTCCGCCGCATCGAGGGCCGCCTGAAGTTCGTGCCCGATGACTGCCCGGCCATCTCCATGACCATCCAGCGCGACTGCGAGGGCGGCGCGAAGGACGGCGACAAGGTGGCTGTGGAGATCCTGCAGCGCGGGACCCGGCAGGAGGACCACCGCGTGGGTGTTTCCATGCGCTTTGGCAGCTGCGAGGAGGCCAAGCGCTGCGCCAAGGCCCTGCTCTATGCCAAGGACATCCACACCCGCTTCCCAGAGAAGGTGCGGGACGAGGCCAAGAAGTTCGAGGACATGACCGTGTCTGAGGAGGACTGCAAGGGCCGCATGGATCTGCGCGCTCTGCCCATCTTCACCATCGACAGCGCCGAGACCAAGGATATCGACGATGCCGTCAGCCTGACCCGGCTCTCCGGGGGCGGCTATGAGCTGGGCGTTCACATTGCCGATGTCTCCCACTACGTCAAGCCCGGCAGTGAGCTGAACGAGGAAGCCTTCAACCGCGCCACCTCGGTCTACTATGCGGATCAGGTCGTGCCTATGCTGCCCAAGAGCCTTTCCAACGGCATCTGCTCCCTGAATGAGAAGGAGCTGCGCCTGGCATTCTCCTGCCTGATGCGTCTGGATCAGGACGGCAATCTGACCGACTACAAGTTCGTCAAGTCCATCATCTGCAGCCGGGTCAAGGGCGTGTATTCTGAGATCAACGCCCTGCTGGCCGGCACTGCCGATGCCGAGACCCAGGCCAAGTATGCCGAGGTGCTGGATCAGCTGCCCGCCATGAAGGAGCTGTACGCCCACCGCGCCCGCCTGCGCAAGGAGCGCGGCTGCATCGATTTCGAGAGCGGGGAAGTCAAGCTCATTCTGGATGAGAACGGCCACTGTATCGATGTGAAAAAGCGTACCTCCGGCGAGAGCGAGGCCATGATCGAGGAGTTCATGCTGCTGGCCAACCAGTGCGCCGCCCACTTTGCCCGGGTCAAGCAGATCCCCTTTGTCTACCGTGTCCACGAGGAGCCCAACGGCGAGAAGCTGGAGCGCCTGCACAGCCTGCTGCAGGCCTGCGGCATCAACGACCACTTTGCCAAGGAAGTGCCCACCCCCAAGGAGCTGAGCGCCATTCTGGAAGGTGTGCGCGGCACCCCGTTTGAGCAGATCGTCAACACCGGAATGCTCCGCTGCATGTCCAAGGCCTGCTATGAGGAAAAGCCCAAGGGCCACTATGGTCTGGTGCTCAAGGATTACGCCCACTTCACCAGCCCCATCCGCCGCTACCCGGATCTGGCCATCCACCGCATGATGACCGACCTGCTCAGCGGCACCGACAAGGAGACCATGATCGTCCGCTACACCGATTTCGCGGAGAAAGCCTCCAAGCAGTCCAGCGAGCGGGAAGTGCTGGCCGTTCAGATCGAGCGCAAGGCCGAGGATTACTACAAGGCCGAGTACGCCCGCCGCCATCTGGGTGAGTGCTACGAGGGCATCATCTCCGGCGTGACCCAGCGCGGCATCTTTGTGGAGCTGGAGAACGGCGTGGAGGGCTTTGTGCCCGCTTCCAGCCTGACCGCCACCGGCACCACCCTCACCGAGGGCATCCGCCTTTCTGACCCCGCCTCCGGCAAGACCTGGAGCCTGGGCGACAGCATGATGATCACCATCGTCCGCGCCGATATCAACCTTGGCAAGGTCGATTTTGAGGTGGCACCTGAAAGCAAATAATCCGTGAACGTTCAAAAGCGCCTGCTTCTTCGGAAGCGGGCGCTTTTTTGTGCGGGGTTATACACAGTTTCGTCATATTTCCGACAATGGTTGTGTTTTGTATAAATTTTATACACTGTTCAGGATTTGTTTGTTGTTCTGAAAAAACCACTGGGGTATACTAAGCACAACGAAAGGGAAGACGACACAGAACCATGAACGCGGTCTTCCCAATACGATTTACAGGAGGTTCCCAGTATGTATTATTCCAGTGGCAACTACGAAGCATTTGCACACCCCAAAAAGCCTGAGGGCGTTGACAATAAATCTGCTTACCTCATCGGCTCCGGTCTGGCGGCCCTGACTGCCGCCTGCTACCTGGTCCGTGACGGCCAGATGCAGGGCGACCACATCCATGTGTTTGAGAAGGACCCGCTGCCTGGCGGTGCCTGCGACGGCTACAAGTACGATATCGGCTATGTCATGCGCGGCGGCCGTGAGATGGACAACCATTTCGAGGTCATGTGGGACCTGCTCCGCTCCATCCCCTCACTGGAGACCGAGGGAGCCAGCGTGCTGGACGAGTATTACTGGCTGAACAAGGAGGACCCCAACAAGTCCCTCTGCCGTGCCACTGTCAACCGCGGCCAGGATGCCCACACCGATGGCAAATTCGCCATCTCCGATCAGGGTGCCATGGAGATCATGAAGCTCTTCTTCACCCCGGACGAGCAGCTGCAGGATAAAAAGATCACCGATATCTTTGACGATGAGGTGTTCTCCTCCAACTTCTGGATGTACTGGCGCACTATGTTCGCCTTTGAGAACTGGCACAGCGCGCTGGAGATGAAGCTCTACCTCAAGCGCTATATCCACCACATCGGCGGTCTGCCCGATTTCACCGCCCTGCGCTTTACCCGCTACAACCAGTATGAATCCATCATCCTGCCCATGGTCACCTACCTGAAGGACCATGGCGTGGACTTCCAGTACGAGACCAAGGTCACCGATGTCCAGTTCCGGATCGAGGGCGGCAAAAAGCAGGCCAGCAGCGTGACCGTGGATCACAGGGGTGAGAGCAGGATCATCGACCTCACCGAGAACGACCTGCTCTTCATCACCAACGGCGGCTGCGTGGAGAGCTGCACCATCGGCTCTCAGGACAAGGCCGCAGGCTTTGATCCCACCATCAAGCCGGGCAACGGCTGGGATCTGTGGAAGAAGATCGCTGCACAGGATCCCTCCTTCGGCCATCCCGAAAAGTTCTGCTCTCAGCCGGAGCTGTCCAACTGGGAAAGCGCCACCATCACTACCCTGGACGACAAGATCCCCCAGTATATCAAGAAGATCTGCAAGCGCGACCCATTCAGCGGCCACACCGTCACCGGCGGCATCGTCACGGTCAAGGATTCCAGCTGGCTGCTCAGCTGGACCCTGAACCGCCAGCAGCAGTTCCGTGACCAGCCCAAGAACCAGCTCTGCGTCTGGGTCTACGGCCTGTTCAGCGACAAGCCCGGCGATTACGTCAAGAAGCCCATGCGCGACTGCACCGGCCGCGAGATCTGCATGGAGTGGCTGTACCACATCGGCGTGCCCGAGGAGGACATTGCCGAGCTGGCTGAACACAGTGCCAACACCGTGCCTGTGATGATGCCCTATATCGATGCCTTCTTCATGCCCCGTGCCTTCGGCGACCGCCCCGATATCGTGCCCCAGGGCGCTGTCAACTTCGCCTTCCTGGGCCAGTTTGCCGAGACCGGCCGTGACACCATCTTCACCACTGAGTACTCCATGCGCACCGGCATGGAAGCGGTTTACACCCTGCTCAACATCGACCGCGGCGTGCCCGAGGTCTGGGGCAGCACCTACGATGTCCGCAGCCTGATCGATGCAGCGGTCAAACTGCGTGACGGCAAGAAGATCACGGATATGGATCTGCCCTTCATCCAGCGGGTAGCCCTCAAGGAAGTGCTCAAGAAGATCGAGGGCACCGACCTTGAAAAGTTCCTCAAGGAATACCATGCCATCTGACGCTGTCTGAGAATCGTCCCCCGATCCTCTGACCCTCTTTTCTCAATGCGGCAAAGCCCTGCACCCTTTCCATGGGATGCGGGGCTTTGCCCTTTTTCTCGGAATTTTCAAACGTTTTACCAAAACAGTATGACTGTTGTGGGATTTCTTGACACGAATTTTACAAAAATCCCTTGCGATAAATGGGGAACTGTGTTAAGCTGTAAATAAGAATGTGCTCACCCCGAGAGCACCCAAGATAAAAAGGAGGTCTTTCCCTGTGAAACAGTTCATTACCCGCCGCAGCTTTATCAAGGCTGCCGGTGCTGCCACGGCACTGACCGCAGTTTCTGTCGGTGCACCCGCCGCCTTTGCGGAGGAGACCAATTGCTTCTTTGGTGACAAAGCGGATGTGACCATCCTCTACACCAACGATGTCCACACCTATATCGACAACAAGTCCCCCAAGCCCACCTATGCCGCCATTGCTGCCCTGAAAAAGAGCATCGAGGACACCGGCCGGGATGTGCTGCTGGTGGATGCAGGTGACCATATCCAGGGCACCGCTTACGGCTCCATGGATGACGGCGCTACCATCATCGAGCTGATGAACGAGGCCGGTTACGATCTGGCTACCCCCGGCAACCATGAGTTCGACTACGGCATGGCCCGTGCCAAGGCTGTGATCCAGGAAGCCGACTTCCCCTATGTCTCCTGCAACTGGGTCGATCTGCGCACCGGCTTCAACGTTCTGCCCAGCGTCAAGTTCTTCTTTGTGGGCGGCCGCAAGATCGCCTTTGTGGGCGTGACCACCCCCGAGACCTTCACCAAGTCCACCCCGGCCTACTTTATGAACGATGCACAGACCAAGTACATCTACGACATTCTGGGCGGCGAGGACGGCCAGAAGCTCTACGATGCCGTTCAGAAGGCCATCGACAAGGCTGAGTTCTGGGGCGCTGACACCATCATCGGTCTGGGCCATCTGGGCGTTGACCCCTCCTCCTCTCCCTGGACCAGTGAGGAAGTCATTGCACACACCCACGGCTTTACCGCTTTCATCGACGGCCACTCCCACACCGTGATGGCCAACAAGCAGGTCACCGATGCTTCCGGCAAGGCAGTCACCCTGACCCAGACCGGTTCTTACTTCAAGAACATCGGCAAGATGACCGTGGGCGCAGACGGTACCATCACCACTGAGCTCATCAACACCTACGAGGGTCTGGATGCTGCCGTGGCCGCCACCGCCTCCAACTGGATCAGCGCAGTGGACGATATGCTGGGCGAGGAGATCGCAGTGGGCGATACCAAATTCTACATCAACGATCCCGCCACCGGCAAGCGCCGCATCCGCTCCGGCGAGACCAACCTCGGCGACTTCGTGGCCGACGGCATCTACACCTACTTCAACGAGATCGAGGAGCTCCACTGTGATGTCGCCATTATGAACGGCGGCGGCATCCGCACCGATGTGGAGGCTGGCCCCTGGAGCTTCAAGACCTGCAAGACCGTCAGCCCCTTTGGCAACGTGGCCTGCCTGATGTCCGTGACCGGCCAGCAGATCCAGGACGCTCTGGAGTTTGGTGCCCGCTTTGCCGGTGCTGAGGGCAAGGAGAACGGCGGCTTCCTGCAGGTGGCAGGTGCCAGGTACACGATCCACCCCATGATCCCCAACACCGTTCAGACCGACGATAAGAACGTCTGGATCGGCAGCGCCACTACGCCCCGTGTCAGCAATGTGGAGATCTACGATAAGACCACCGGCACCTATCAGCCCCTTGACCCGAACGCCACCTATGCTCTGGCCGGCATGAACTACACCCTGCGCAATCTGGGTGATGGCTTTGCCATGTTCGATGGCGCGACCCTCATCAAGGACTATGTCTCTGAGGACTATCTTGTCATGTCCAGCTATGCAGCCATGTTCGGCGGCGTGGATGCCAACGGTCTGCCGCATCTGGCAAGTGCCAACAGCCCGCTGGCCGATTACCCCGGCTACCTGCTCAACTACGAGGACCCGTACGGTGCAGGCCGCATCCAGATGATCTGGTAAATTAAGGATACGACCCTCTCTGTCAAAGCCTGCGGCGTTGACGGAGAGGGTTATTTTTATGCAACATTGTCAGCAGGAAGCGAACCCGGCTTGTGGATCAGGATAGGGGAAAGTTGCACAAATCCGGCAGAGCATCCTTGTATACTACGCCAAAGTTTGTAACTTTTTTTATTTGTTTGCTTGCGAACGATCTGCGCTGGAAGTATAATAAACAGGCAAGTAATATATCAGCTGTGCTGTGGCAGGCACAGAAACAAAGGAGAAACATTATGCAGACACGGTATACCAGCGCCGACCAGTGGGCAGAGGCCAAAGACGGCGTGATCCCTGCACCCTACGCTCTGGAAGAGGGTGAGCAGATCATTGACCAGTATCTTGAGCCGGTCATCTTCCACAACGTCAACGGCCCCGACATCGGTGTGACCACCTGCGGCGTGATCGTCAAGGACGGCCTGTACTTTAAGGATCTGGACAACAGCGGCGAGCTGGCCCCCTACAAGGATTGGCGGCTGAGCCCTGAGCAGCGCGCTGAGGATATGGTCAAGCACCTGCGGCTGGATCAGCAGGCAGGCCTTGTGCTGAACACCCTGTTCAACACCCCTGTGGTACCCACCCGTGCCGAGGCCACCAACGCCGAAGGCAAGCTGGAGCTGGGCAAGATCTACAAGCACCACAACCCCGGTGAAAAGCCCATGCCCGGCCCTCTGCCCGGCATGACCGTCAGCATTGATGACAGCCATGTTCTGGAAAAGCACATCGCCGCCGGTGTTTACCGCGGCGATATGCGCTGCGAGGCAGGAATGGTGGCACTGTACCACAATGCGGGCACCCAGATGCTGGAATACGAGGCCTGCAAGGGCGGCGTGGCCATTCCGTACTCTCTCCACACCAACCCCATCAACATCGGTTACCCGGATTCTCTGGGCATCGGCGCGGCTGTCATTGGCGACGGCAACACCGACATGGTCTATGAGATGGCCCAGACCGACCGCAAGATGATGAAGGCCGAGGGCCTGAACATCATGTACGGCCCTCAGGTCGATGTGACCTCTGACCCCCGCTGGCCCCGTACCTCCGGTACTTACGGCGAGCGTCCCGATGTCACCAGCGATATTGCCGAGGCTCTGGTCAAGGGCTATCAGGATGGCGACAACGGCCTGAACGAGGGTTCTGTTGTTCTGACCATCAAGCACTTCCCCGGCGATGCCCCCTCTGAGAATGGCTTTGAGCCCCATGTGCCCATCGGCCAGTGGCGCATCTACCGCACCCCCGGCTCGATGGAAAAGTATCATCTGCCCCCGTTCCAGTGCGCCTTTGACCACAAGGTCTCTTCCATCATGCCGGACTACTCCCGCATTGCCACCGATGGCCGTGCCGTGCCCCAGACCTACCGGGGCGAGATCACCAGCACCGAGGAAGTGCCCAGCGCTTACAGCAAGGAGCTGATCACCGATCTGGCCCGGAACAAGATGGGCTTTGACGGCTATGTCAACTCCGACTCCGGAATCACCACCGTTCAGATCTACGGCGTGGAGAACCTCACCGAGCCTGAGCGCTACGCCAAGGCCATCTCTGCCGGTACCGATGTCATCGGCGGCAACACCGACCCCGAGAATATCGTCAAGGCTGTGGAGGACGGTCTGCTGCCCAAGGCAGATCTGGACCGCGCCAGCTACAACCGTCTGCTGAGCCTGTTCCGCACCAAGCGGGTGGATAACCCCTACCTTGACCCCGACAAGGCCGATCAGGCCCGCGTGGATAACTTCGATGGTGCCAAGAAGAAGGCTTACGAGGCCAACCAGAAGGCCGTTGTTCTGGTCAAGAACCATGAGAAGCTCCTGCCTCTGGCCAAGAGCCAGAAGGTCTGCATCGTCACCTTCAAGGGTGTGGACTCCGGCTTTGCACAGATGGCACAGGCCATGGGTGCCGGTCTGGGCAACACGGACGAGGATGCCGCTCTGCGCAAGACCCTGACGGAAGCCTTTGAGAAGAAGGGCTACACCGTGGTGGCCACCCCGGAGGAGGCCGATGTGCTCTACCTGCACGTCTGGCCCATCAGCAACGGTCTGGTGTTCAACCAGTATGCAATGCCCGTCATCGAGATGGGCGAGATCGTCACCGACGAGCGCGAGCGCAACAAGAGCCAGAAAAAGACCGGAAACAAGGTCACCGTTGTCACCCTGAAGGACGTGGAGAAGATCAAGGAACTGGCCGATGCTATCCATGCCCGCGGCGGCAAGGTGGTTGGCACCTGCGTGGTCTGCAACCCCTGGCTGCTGGACAAGCTGGAGCCCTACTGCGATGCACTGACCATCCAGTACACTGTCAGCGCCGTTGCCCTGAACAACGCCCTGAACGCTCAGGTCGATGTCATCAGCGGCGACTTTGCCCCCACCGGCAAGCTGAGCCTGACCATGGTCTCTGACCCCGCCGTCATTGCCATCACCGAGCAGGAGATCGACGGTGTGGTGCGCGAGATCTGCGCCTCTCCCAACGACGTGCCCGGCTACGATAAGGATCAGTACATCGATCCCGCCATCCTCGCCAACGTCAAGGGCGGCAGCTACGCCTACTGCGATGCCGACGGCAACTACTACCGCAGCGGCTTCGGTCTGAATTACTAATTACCGTTAACGTAAAAAGAGCGATGCAGCGTTTGCTGTATCGCTCTTTTTGGCTTTCTCTGTGAACAAAAAAAGAGAACAAAAAAAGACATCCGAAGTGTTCGGATGTCTTTTGGTTGGGGATGAGAGAATCGAACTCCCACAAGTAGAGTCAGAGTCTACCGCACTACCACTATGCAAATCCCCATCAGTCTGGGTCTGTCTTGCGGGGTGAGCCGCTCAACGTGTGCTATTATACGGAAAAAGCGCCGCTTTGTCAAGCGCTTTTTTGAAATTTTTTGCAGAAACCGAAAAAAAGACGCACTTTCGCAGGAGTTCTTGCGGGCTGCTTGATTCCGTCATCCTTCTCATGCTCTTTGCATATACTGGAAATCAGAAGAAGCAAAGACGCACAAAGAGGAGGAACTGCTATGACCCAGACCACGCAAAAGGAAAAGACCCTGCTTTCGCCCCGCATCCCGCGGGACACCGAACACGAGCGCTACCACCCGGAGCTGGAGGAGGAGCTGAAAGAGTGCCTGTTCTGCCTGCACCGGAACGAGATGATGTTCGACCTTGAGGTGGATACCGACCTCATCGAACAGCATATCTATGAGCGGCAGGCCCTTCTGGCCCGCTACCGGTACTTATTGGGCAAGGCCCGGGAATTAGGACTGCATACAATATTGGAAAAGTATCAGCCGGTGGGGTAAGGCTTCGTCTTTGTACAACCTACAAAATACTGCCCGCAGAAGATGCGACAAAAATCTTGACAGAATCCCTGAACCGTGCTATCCTATATCAAGATAACAATGCGCAGGTGGTTCTGCGTATCAACTATTTGGAGCTAGAGAGGTTTTTCATTATGGAACGTATTAAGACGATCGCTACTCGTGACCTGACCAAGAGCGTTGTGACCGGTGGCTGCGGCGAGTGCCAGACTTCCTGCCAGTCTGCCTGCAAGACTTCCTGCGGCGTGGCTAACCAGAAGTGCGAGAACAGCAACAAGTAATTTCTGCAAATCGGATGCCGCCTTTGCCGGGCGGCATTTTTTTATGTAACAATGGATTGGAGAATAAAATGGTACATCAGTATCAATTGAACGGCTATAACATCGTGCTGGATACCTGCAGCGGCTCGGTGCATGTGGTGGATGAGGTGGCGTATGATGTCATTGCCATGTACCCCGACCACACCGCCGACGAGATCGTTGCCGCCATGATGGCAAAGTACGGTGACCGTGAGGACGTGACCGAGGCCGACCTGCGCCAGTGCATCGATGATGTGGCAAGCCTGAAGGAATCCGGCAAGCTGTGGAGCCCCGATACCTATGAGAACCTCGCGTTCGATTTCAAGAACCGCAACACCGTGGTCAAGGCCCTCTGCCTGCATGTGGCCCACACCTGCAACCTGAACTGCTCCTACTGCTTCGCCTCGCAGGGCCGCTATCAGGGCGAGCGTGCCCTGATGAGCTTTGAGGTGGGCAAGCGGGCAATGGATTTCCTCATCGAGAATTCCGGCAGCCGCCGCAACCTCGAGGTGGACTTCTTCGGCGGCGAGCCTCTGATGAACTTTGATATGGTCAAGAAGCTGGTGGCCTACTGCCGTGAGCAGGAGAAGATCCACAATAAGAACTTCCGCTTCACCATGACCACCAACGGCATGCTTATTGACGATGATGTCATCGACTTCTGCAACAAGGAGTGCCACAACGTGGTCCTGAGCCTGGACGGCCGCAAGGAGGTCCACGACCGCTTCCGCAAGGACTACGCCGGCCATGGCAGCTATGATACCATCGTGCCCAAGTTTCAGGAGTTCGTGAAGAAGCGCGGCGATAAGGGCTACTACATGCGCGGCACCTTTACCCACTACAACACCGACTTCACCAATGATATCTTCCACATGGCCGATCTGGGCTTTACCGAGCTGAGCATGGAGCCCGTGGTCTGCGACCCCAGTGATCCCAGCGCTCTGACCGAGGCAGATCTGCCCATCCTGAAGGAGCAGTATGAGATCCTGGCCAAGGAGATGATCAAGCGGAACCGTGAGGGCCGCGGCTTCACCTTCTACCACTACATGATCGACCTGACCGGCGGCCCCTGCATCTACAAGCGCATTTCGGGCTGCGGTTCCGGCACCGAGTACATGGCTGTGACCCCCTGGGGCGATCTGTATCCCTGCCACCAGTTCGTGGGCGATCCCAAGTACCTGATGGGCGATATCTGGAAGGGTGTCACCAACACGGCAGTCCGGGACGAGTTCAAGCACTGCAACGCCTACGCCCGCAAGGAGTGCCAGGACTGCTGGGCAAAGCTCTACTGCTCCGGCGGCTGTGCAGCCAACTCCTACCACGCAACCGGCAGTATCACCGGCGTGTACGAGTACGGCTGTGAGCTGTTCCGCAAGCGGATGGAGTGCGCCATTATGATCCAGGTGGCTCAGAATCAGGAGCTGGCTGCACAGGGCATCGAAGTGCCCATCCAGCTGGGTTCCACCTGCAATGCCTGCGCCGACGGCGAGGCCTGCGAATAAATGACCACCCCCATCGTCGATTTTGTGCGGCAGTACGCCCAGTCCGGCACCGCCCGGCTCCACATGCCGGGGCATAAGGGGCAGAGCCTGCTGGGCTGTGAGCCGTGGGATATCACCGAGATCCGGGGGGCCGATGAGCTCTACGAGGCCGAGGGCATCATCGCGCAGAGCGAGGCCAACGCCACCCGGCTGTTCGGCACGGCCCACACCTATTACAGCACCGAGGGTTCTTCCCAGTGCATCCGGGCCATGCTCTGCCTTGCTCTGCAGGGTGCGCCCCGCACCGGCAAGCGCCCGGTGCTGCTGGCGGCCCGCAATGCCCACAAAGCCCTGCTCTATGCAGCGGCTCTGCTGGACTTCGACATCCGGTGGCTCTGGCCTGCACCGGAGGATACCGGCGCGCTGTGCAGCTGCCCGGTAACGGCGCAGGCCCTTTTCGCCGCCCTTGAGGAGCTGGCCGGGCAGGGGAGAGCACCCTTTGGCGTTTACCTGACCAGCCCGGATTACCTGGGCGGGATGCAGGATATCGCGGCCCTCTCTGCCGTCTGCGATGCTCACGGCGTGCCCCTGCTGGTGGATAACGCCCACGGGGCCTACCTGCGCTTTCTGCCCGGCGGGAGCCGCCACCCCATCGACCTGGGCGCGGCGGCCTGCTGTGACTCCGGCCACAAGACCCTGCCGGTGCTCACCGGGGGGGCCTACCTGCATCTGGGCCCCAAGGCCCCCGTGCAGGAGGAAAGTACCGTGCGCAGCGCACTGGCGCTGTTCGGCTCCACCAGCCCGTCTTATCTGATCCTGCAGTCTCTCGATGCCTGCAACCGGCTGCTTTCCGCCGATTACCCGGCACACCTGCAGGAATGCTGTGACCGGCTGGCTGCTCTGCGTGCCCGCCTGAATGCGCTGGCTGCCGGGCAGGGCGCGGCCCTGCCGCTGGCACTGGACGGTCCCGCCCGGGAACCCATGAAGCTGACGCTGGACGCAGCGGCGCTGGGCCTGACCGGGCAGGCACTGGCCGACCATCTGCGGCAAAACGGAATGGAGTGCGAATATGCCGACCCCCGCTACCTTGTGCTGATGTTCACCCCGGAAAACCCGGTGGAGGACATGGCCCGGCTGGAAGCGGCTCTGGCAGAACTCTGTGCACGGGGCATCCCCCCGGCAGAACCCCCTGCCGAGCACCGGGAGGCATTTTGTGCGCTGGCCCGGCAGGCGGAGCCCCGCCTGACCGTGCGGCAGGCCGTGTTTGCCCCGCAGGAGACCATCCCGGCAGGGTCTGCGCTGGGCAGGGTCTGCGCTCTGCCCACTGTGTCCTGCCCGCCCGCCATCCCCATTGTCGTCAGCGGCGAGGTGATCGGCCCGGCGGCGCTGGAGCTTTTCGCAGCCTACGGTGTGGAGACGGTCTCGGTGGTGAAACCGGGAAATTTTTGAAAAAATCAGGGCGGAGCTGCAAGATTCTGCGGCTCTGAAACGTATTAAAAATAGAACAGAGAACATAACCCCTATTCTATGCGGTAATCTGAGGTGTTCCAATGAAAATTCTTCTTGCATCAGATACATGGTCCCCAATGGTCAACGGTGTGGTGCGCTCGGTGGAGCTGCTGTACCACCAGCTGCTGGCACTGGGCCATGACGTGCGGGTGGTGACCCTTGCCCAGAATGGCCATTCCCATGAGGAAAACGGCATCCTGTATGTGGGCAGCATCAGCGCGGAGCGGGTCTACCCGGGCGTGCGGATCAGTGCGGCGGGCGCTCTGCCCATCTCCCACTGGCTGGACGAGCTGGAAGCCTGGGGCCCGGAGGTCATCCATACGCAAAGCGAGTTTTCTACCTTTATGCTGGCACAGCGGGTGGCCCGCCGGTGCCACTGCCCGGTGGTACATACCTACCATACTGTCTACGAGGATTATACCCAGTACCTTTTCTTCAGTGAGCGTCTGGGCCGGATGACCGCCGAAAAGGCCACCCGCATCCTCTCGGGCTATTGCTCCCTCATGCTGGCCCCCACCGAAAAGGTGCGCGCCATGCTCAACCGCTACGGGGTCAGCTGCCCGGTGGTCACAGTGCCCACCGGCATTGACCTGACTGCCTTTGGCCCGGCGAAGGACAACGGCGAGGAAAAGGCCCGGATGCGGGCAGAGCTGGGCATCCCGGAAGGGGATACCGTCCTCCTCTCGCTGGGCCGTCTGGCTGCCGAGAAGAACCACGCCCAGCTGGTGCGTCTGCTGGCCGCACAGCCGGAGCAGAGCCGCCCGTGGCTGGTGTTCGTGGGCGACGGCCCCGCCCGGCCTGACCTGGAAGCACTGACAAGGGAGCTGAAGCTGACCGACCGTGTCCGCTTTGCGGGCATGGTCAAGCCCGATGAGGTGCCCCGGTGGTACCGCGTGGGCGATATCTTCGTCAGCGCCTCTCAAAGCGAGACCCAGGGCCTGACCTACTTCGAGGGCATGGCCTGCGGTCTGCCTGTGCTCTGCCGTGCGGACCCCTGCCTGGATGGCGTGGTGGAAAACGGCTTCAACGGCTGGCAGTGGAAGGACGAAGCCGAGTTTGCATCGGCACTGAACACCATCATCTCGGACCCCGCCCTGCGCGGGCAGCTGCACCAGAACGCTCTGGCCACCGCCGCCCGCTACTCGGCAGAGCATTTCGCCCAGCAGGTGCTGGATGCTTACCAGCAGGCCATTGCGCTGAAGCAATACGAGCCGGAGCACAGAAGCATCCTCAGCTGGGTGTGATCCCAATCCCCAAAGAATCCAGAAAAAGCAGCAGCGCCCTGTCTCCCGCAATGGGAAACAGGGCGCTGCTTTTTGCGCATCCGTTATTCGATGCCGGTCACCTTGTAATCCTGATCCTCAACAGCCTTCTTCAGGTCTGCGTCGGAAACTTCGGCGTTCAGGGTGACGATGGCGGTACCGGCCTCGTGGCTGACCACGGCCTCGTCCACGGCAGGCAGGGCTTCCAGCGCCTTTTTCACGCGGGCTTCGCAGTGGCAGCACATCATACCTTCAACATGCAGGGTCTTTTTCATGGCATTGTCCTCCTTGACAACGGGAGCCGAAACGGGTTCGGCAGTATTTTCAGCCGCTGCAGGCTGCACGGGGGCAGCGGGCAGGGCGGCAGACTTGGGTTTGCGGTCGTGTCTGGTGCTGTGCAGGTCGAACAGGTTCAGCCGCAGGGCATTGCTCACGACACAGAAGCTGGAAAGGCTCATGGCCGCAGCCCCGAACATGGGGTTCAGGGTCAGGCCGAAGGGGATGAACACACCGGCAGCCAGCGGGATGCCGATGATGTTGTAGATGAACGCCCAGAACAGGTTTTCGTGGATGTTGCGCAGGGTGGCGCGGCTCAGCCGGATGGCGGCGGGCACATCGGAGAGCCGGGAGTTCATCAGGACCACATCGGCCGCGTCAATGGCAACATCAGTGCCGGCACCGATGGCGATGCCGGTGTCCGCGCGGGTCAGGGCGGGGGCATCGTTGATGCCGTCGCCCACCATGGCCACCTTGCCGCTCTCCTGCAGCCTGCGGATTACGGCCTCCTTGCCGTCGGGCAGAACGCCTGCAATGACCTCGTCCACGCCCGCCTGCCGGCCAATGGCATCGGCGGTGCGCTGGTTGTCGCCGGTCAGCATGACCACCCGGATGCCCATGTTCTGCAGCTCCCGGATGGCGCGGGGGCTGTCCTCCTTGAGGGTGTCCGCCACAGCGATCACGCCCATCAGGCGGCCTGCACCGCCAAAGAAGAGGGGCGTTTTGCCCTCAGCGGCCAGCCGGGCGGCTTCGGCCTGGAGTTCGGCGGGTACGGATGCCTTGGCGGCGATGAACTCCGCATTGCCGCCGTAGATCTCCATGCCGTCCAGCCGGGCGGAAAGGCCATTGCCGGGCAGGGCAGCAAAATCGGTCACATCGGGGCAGGCGATGGTCTCGGTCTCGGCATAGGCCAGCACCGCCTTGGCCAGCGGGTGCTCACTCTTCTGCTCCAGCGAGGCCGCCAGCGTCAGCAGCTCACTCTCGGAAACGCCCTCCGCGGGCAGGATGTCGGTGACCCGGGGTTCGCCGCTGGTGATGGTGCCGGTCTTGTCCAGCGCCACGATCTGGGTACGGCCTGCGGCTTCCAGCGAGGCGGCAGTCTTGAACAGGATGCCGTTCCTGGCTCCCAGACCATTGCCCACCATGATGGCCACAGGCGTTGCCAGACCCAGCGCACAGGGGCAGCTGATGACCAGCACCGAGATGCCCCGGGCCAGCGCATAGCCGAATTCCCGGCCCAGCAGCCAGACAAGGGTGGTCAGCACCGAAATGGAGATGACCGCAGGCACAAAAAAGCCGGAAACGGTATCGGCGATCTTGGCAATGGGAGCCTTGGTGGCGGCGGCATCGCTGACCATCCGGATGATCTGGGCCAGCGTGGTATCCTCGCCCACACGGGTGGCTTCGCACTTCAGGAAACCGGACTGGTTGGTGGTGGCGGCGCTGACCTTGTCTCCCGCAGCCTTGTCCACCGGGATGCTCTCGCCGGTCAGGGCACTCTCATTCACGGCGCTGGAACCTTCCAGCACAAGGCCGTCCACCGGGATGTTCTCACCGGGGCGCACCACAAAGAGATCGCCTTTTTTCACCTGTGCAATGGGCACGGTCACTTCGGCCCCCTCCCGCAGCAGGGTGGCGGTCTGGGGTGCCAGCTTCATCAGGCTCTTGAGCGCGTCGGTGGTCTTGCCCTTGGAGCGGGCCTCCAGCATCTTGCCCACGGTGATCAGGGTCAGGATCATGGCGGCAGATTCAAAGTAGAGCTCCATCATGTAGTGCATGACAAGCGCGTCGTTGCCGTCCACCTGGGCGCGGGTCATTGCGAACAGGGCGTAGGTGCTCCAGAGAAAGCTGGCCGAGGAACCCAGCGCCACCAGTGTGTCCATGTTGGGGGCACGGTGGAGCAGGCCCTTGAAGCCGCTGATGAAGAACTTCTGGTTGATGACCATTACGATGCCCGCCAGCAGCAGCTGGACCAGACCCATGGCAACGTGGTTGCCGTCGAACCAGTGGGGGAGCGGCCAGCCCCACATCATGTGGCCCATCGAGAAGTACATCAGCACCGCCAGAAAGACCAGTGATGCGATGAGCCGTTTCTTCAGTCTGGGTGTTTCGTGGTCGGCCAGTGCGTCCAGCTCGGCGCTGGGGGTCTCGGCGGCAGCAGCCTTGGGGCTTGCGCCGTAGCCCGCCTCCTGCACTGCCTTGACGATGGCTGAGGCGCTGGCGGTGCCCTCCACTCCCATGGAGTTGGTCAGCAGGCTCACCGAGCAGCTGGTCACGCCGGGCACAGCTTTTACGGCCTTTTCCACCCGGGCAGAGCAGGCCGCGCAGCTCATGCCCGTAACAGTATACTGTTCCATTGTTTCCCTCCGATCAAAAACGCTGCGTGAATGGGATCAAACGAGCTTGTTCAGGATCCACAAAAACTCCTGCAGCTTCTCCTCGCCGCCGTTTTTCAGGTCCTCCGCCACGCAGGTGCTCAGGTGCTGGTCGATCAGCTCCCGGGTAAAGCCGTTCAGGGCGCTTCTGGCGGCGGCGGCCTGCACCAGGATATCCGTGCAGTACACGTCCTTTTCCACCATGCTCCGGATGCCCCGGATCTGGCCCTCGATGCGGTTCAGCCGGGTGATGAGGTGCTTGTACTCCTCCTCGGTGCGCTGCTTGTGGCGGCAGCCGCAGCCGGTGCTTCCCTCAGCCGGGGCACAGCAGGGCGCTTCTGCCGGGGCAGGGGAGCAGTGGGGGCAGCTGCCCTCCGGGATCTTGCTCACATCGCTCATGGTCCATTCTCCTTTCGTTACCCCTTGGGGGTATCTTACTCCATAGCTGCATTATAGCACGGCTGTCCTGTTTCTGCAAGTAGGGCTGGGGGGTATTATTGTGAATTTTTTATGAACACAGAAGATAAAACAAAAGGCTCTGCGCCCCAAACGGGGAACAGAGCCTTTGAAGCATCCAAAACGATCAGCAGGCGAATCTGCGCATAAAGGCAAGGTCGCTTGCGGCGCGGGCGGGCACAGCTTCCTCCCGCAGCACGGGCAGGGAAGCCTGCGGCATCTGCTGCAGCATCTCAAAGCCGCCGGCGTAGTCCACGCAGGAATCCTCCAGGCTGGTGGAATAGAGCGTTCCATCCGGCTGGAAGTTCTGGCCCTTGAAGTGGACCGCCGTGATCTTGTCGCCGTACCAGCTGCCCACTTTGTCCCAGATGCGGCGCTGTGCATCCACAGACGCAGCCTCCGGGCCCACATAGTTGGCAAAATCGCAGATGACGCGCAGGTTGGGGCTTGCCATGGTGTCCAGCACCATCCGTACCGCCTCGGGGGTATTCATGGCGTGGTAGTAGACGCACTCCACGGCAAAGAGTACTCCCTGCTCCTCACAGACGGGCAGGATCTCGCCCAGACTGCGCAGGAGCGCTTCCTGTGCCTCTCTCCGGGTCACACCGGGCTGCTTGGCCATGTTGGTGGTCTCGCTGCCCATGCAGCCTGCCCCCAGCGCCCTGGCAACGGGGATCTGGCTCAGCACCTTTGCCACCTCGGCATGGCGTTTGTCCTCGTCGGCATAGCTCAGCTCCACATAGGTGCCGTCCACAGCAATGCCCACGCCGGAAGCTGCCGCAGCCGTCCTTGCGCGCTCCACCAGCGCAGGGGTCACATCGGCATAGCTCTTTACGCCCTCCACCGCCTTGGTAAAGGCCAGCTGGGTGCAGGCAAAGCCTGCCTGCCCGATGGAGGAAAAGAGGGTCTCGGGGTCATGGCGGCCAAAATCGTGGCCGCGCGCACCAAGAATGAATTCAGGCATCCTGCACCTCCATCAGCCGAACACACGGGCGGCAAAGAGATTCAGCTCCTTGCCCCACCAGTACCAGTCGTGGGAGACATCGCTGCCCCATACCTCCAGATGCACGGGCAGACCGCAGTCGGTCAGTGCATCGGCCATGGCCTGGGTGTCCACCAGCGCGTCGCCCTCGTAGCTGCCCTGACCGGCACAGAGGAGAAGCGCATTCTCCTCTGCCTTTGCCAGCAGCTTCTTGTCCACAAGGCCGTCCTCTGCCAGATAGGCCAGGGGGGCATTGCGCAGGACCAGGTCATCTGCTGCATTGCCCAGGAAACGGCGCACATTGTACAGGCCGGAAAGGCCGATGGCACCCGCAAACACCTCGGGTCGGCGCAGGCGGCAGTTCACTGCCTGATACGCGCCGGTGTCCACGCCCACCGCCCAGAGCAGGGTGTCCTTTTTGGCACCGTTCAGGGTCAGGATGCGGGGAGCCAGCTCGCTTGTCAGGTAATTGAAATACTTTTCCTGCATCTCGGCCCGGCGGCGGGGAGCCGTGTCCCCGGCCAGCAGGCTCTCGGCATCGATGCTGTCGGCGCAGAACAGCTGCACCTTGCCCTCATTCAGCAGCGGGGCAATGGCATCGGGCATCCCGTTGTTTTCCCAGTCGTAAAAGCGGCCGCCCCGCGCGGGCAGAGCCAGCACCGGCGTACCGGCATGGCCGTAGACCTTGAACTCCATGTCGCGGCCCAGCATCCGGCTCCATTCCTTATAATACGTCCCTTGGATCATGGCAGCATCCTCCTGTTGTCACACAAATTGATTGCGCTGGGGGTCATAGGCGTACCCCACAGCGGAAAGCCTGGCACACAGCGCGGCCTTGTCCTCGTCCAGGTCCTCGCACAGCGCGTCCAGAGTGGGGTAGAAGTCCCGCAGCTTCAGGTTGATCATGCTCAGCAGCATGATCGGGTCATTTGACAGAGCCATCGTCGATCCCTCCAGAAGATAACAAAAAAGCCGGCCACTCGACAAAGTGACCGGCAGATGCAGCTACTTAGACAGCGCGGGTAACCTTGCCAGCGCGCAGGCAGCGAGAGCATGCGTAGATATACTTGGGAGAGCCTTCCACGACCGCCTTGACACGACGGACATTCGGCTTCCAGGTACGGTTGGAACGGCGATGAGAGTGGGAAACCTTGATACCAAAGGTAACACCCTTGCCGCAGCATTCACACTTAGCCATGGTACTTGCACCTCCTACAGTGAAGTATGGAATTCAAAATAATCAGCTTGACTATTTTACCAGAGATGCGGAGAAAAAGCAAGAGCAAATTTGATTTTTCCGCAACTTTTTTCTTGCAGGGCCAAACCCTTGCCCCAAAAGCGAAAAAATAGTACAATAGGATAAAATCCAACTGAGGGAGAAACGAATGACCGCACAAGGAATGTATTATCTCATCCGGGCACTGGTGACCCTGATCGCCATCCCGTTCCATGAGGCGGGCCACGCGCTGGCCGCCTGGCTGCTGGGCGACCCCACCGCGAAGCGGGAGGGCCGCATCAGCCTGAACCCGTTCCGCCACTTTGACCTCGTGGGCACCCTCTGCATGATCTTTGCGGGGGTGGGCTGGGCAAAGCCTGTTTCCACCGACCCCCGCAATTTCAAAAACCCCAAGTGGGGCATGGCCCTCACCGCGCTGGCAGGCCCGGCGGCCAACCTGCTGCTGGCCTACCTCGGCATGGTGGCGTGGAAGATCCTGTATTATTGGGCCCCTACCACCATGATCACGATTTTCGCAGCCCGCTTCCTCCAATACTTAGTGATGATGGATGTGGGCCTTGCGGTGTTCAACCTCATCCCCATCCCGCCGCTGGACGGCAGCCGCATCCTGCTGGTGGCGCTGCCCCAGCGCATCTACTTCCAGATCATGCGGTACGAGCGCGTCATCTTCGTCATCCTGCTGGCGGCTGTCTGGGCCGGTGTGCTGGATGGCGTGCTGGGCACCTTCAATGATGTGGTCTGGGATCTGCTGGATCTCGGCACCGGCTACATCGACCAGATCGCCTATTCTGCATACTATGCAGCCATCGGGACGGTGATCTGAGTGGCAGAAGAACTGACCTTCCGTCTGGAGGACTTTGAGGGCCCGCTGGAGCTGCTGCTCACGCTGGTGCAGAAGCACAAGATGGACCTGCACAACATCCCCATTCTGGAGCTCATCGACCAGTACACCCGCGCGGTGGAATCGGCCGAGAGCACCGACCCTGAAATTTCCAGCGCCTTTATCGAGATGGCCGCCCACCTGGTGGAGATGAAGAGCTACCTGCTGCTGCCCCGCAGTGAAGAGGGCGAGCGGATGAAGCAGGAGCTCACCGGCCAGCTCATTGAATATGACCAGTGCCGCCGGATGGCCGCCCGTCTGCGGGAGCGGGGAGAGGAATATACCGTGTTCGTGCGCACCCCGGCCCGGCTGGAATGGGACAACATCTATGATCTCTTCCATTCGCCGCAGGTGCTGGCAGACTGCTGGCAGGCCCTGATGGGGCGCACCACCGTTCGCAAAATGCCCACCCAGCAGCAGTTCGAGCCGCTGGTGTCGGCTCCGCAGGTCTCGGTGAGCAGCCGGGTGGTCTACATCCTGCGCCAGCTCATTGCAGGCGGTGCAAAAAAGATGGACCAGCTGTTTTCCCGCCGCCAGACCCGGGGGGCCAACGTGGCCACCTTTCTGGCGCTGCTGGAGCTGGTGCGCGGCGGCCGTGTGACGCTTGGCCCGGAGGGCGAGCTGAAGATGCGCCGGGGCCGCATTGACCGCACAAAGGAGGAGCAATGAATCAGAAACAAATTCGTGCCGCAGTGGAAGCAATGCTCTTTGCCTACGCGGAGCCTATCGGGGCCGACAAGCTGGCCCAGGCGCTGCAGCTGCCCACCGCCAGCGTGGAATCTGCGCTGGAAGCGCTGCACGAGCGCTGCCAGAAAGAGGACAGCGGCCTGTGCCTGCTCCACCTGAACACCCATTGGCAGCTGGCCACCAAAACGGAATTTGCGGAGTGCGTCCGCCGTGTGCTGGACACCCGCCGATCCATCCCGCTGGGCCCGGCGGCCATGGAGACCCTGACCGTCATCGCCTACAACCAGCCCGTCTCCCGCGCCTTCATTGAACAGGTGCGCGGCGTGGATTCCTCCTCCAGTGTGTCGGGCCTGCTGGAAAAGGGACTCATTGAAGAAGCGGGCCGTCTCGACCTGCCCGGCAGACCGGTGGCTTTCCGCACCACGGATGTGTTCCTGCGGTGCTTCGGCCTGTCCAGTCTGGAAGATCTGCCCCCGGTGCGGGGCACGGAAAGTGAGGCGGCCCAATGAGCGTCCTGTGGAGTATTCTCACTGGTATCGGTACGGTGCTGCTGTTCCTCTTAAAAGGAGTGGGCATCCTGCTGCTGGTGGTGCTGGTGTTGGGTCTGCTGCTCATGTTCTGCCCCTTCTGCGCCGATGTGCAGTGGGCGGAGGACATCTTTCAGGTAAAGGCCGGTGCGCTGGGCATCACCTTCCCGGTGTTCCGGTATCCCGCGCCGGAAAAGCCGGAGAAAAAGAAAAAAGATAAAAAGAAGAAAGCGTCCAGTGCACAGAAGCCCAAAAAGGAAGCCCCGCCCCGCCAGAAGGCGAAGCTGACCCTGCAGATCGTCTGCACCATCTTAAAAGGGGCGGGAAAGCTTACCCGGGCCATCATCGGCTCCCTGCGCTTCACCCGGATCGACGTTGTCCTCGGTGTCCGGGGGGATGACCCTGCCGAGGCTGCCCGCAGCTATGGCAGGCTGAACGCCTGGCTCTACCCGACGCTGGGTTTCCTGGACCGGTTCCTCTATCTGGACTTCGAGCAGCTCCGGCTCCTGCCGGATTTCGGCAGCGCCGAGCCCACCGTAAAGGATCACGTCTCCTTCCGGGTCACGGCCCGGGCCTACGCCATCGTTTTCACGCTTCTGCGCGTTCTGTATGCGTTCTGGCGCGAAAAGGTACTGGACGTTTTTCTCTAGCTCGGGTATAATATTTTTGTATGGTGTGTCCGCGTCCCGGCCCGTACAGGGCAGGGAAGTGGTTCCGTGGGAGCGGCGTTCCGCTCCCCGATATAGAAGTAAGGAGGCCGAATTTTATGGCTGAGCATCCCATTCAGAACCTGATGAACGTTACGATGGACAAGATCCGTCAGATGGTGGATTCCAACACCATCGTCGGCAAGCCCATCACCACCGATGACGGCACCACCATCCTGCCGGTGTCCAAGGTGAGCTTCGGCTTTGCCTCTGCCGGTACCGATTTCGACGGCAAGAACGCCGCCAATAAGGATCTGTTCGGCGGCGGCTCCGGCGCGGGTGTCAATATCCAGCCCGTGGCATTCCTGGTGGTCAAGGACGGCTGCGTCCGCACCATCCAGCTCTCTGACGGCAACAACACCGTGGACCGCGCCCTGACCATGATCCCCGAGCTGGTGGAAAAGGTCAGCGCACTCATTAAAAAGGACGAGCCTGCTGCTCCTAAAAGTGAGCAGTAACACACCGCCGCAACTGCAAGCCTCCAACTTGCAGTTTTTTCAGCGCATGCTCCGGCGTGCGTTTTTGAGCGCCGGGAGGCGCACAAGGAGTTTTATTATGGCAGAAGAACGTATTCAGAAGATCATGGCTGAGCAGGGCCTGTGCTCCCGCCGCGCGGCCGAGCAGATCATTGCCGAGGGCCGTGTCAAGGTCAACGGCCACCCCGTCAAGGTGGGCGACAAGATGGACCCCAACCGGGATGTGCTGCATGTGGATGACGAGCGCATCTACATCCAGAAGAACCAGCAGCTCTACTATCTGGCCCTGTACAAGCCCCGCGGCTATGTGACCACCGCCAGCGATGAGCTGGGCCGCAAGACCGTTATGGAACTGGTCAGCGATATCCCCGCCCGCCTGTACCCGGTGGGCCGCCTGGACAAGGACAGCGAGGGCCTGCTGCTGATGACCAACGACGGTGCCTTTGCGCAGGCTGTCACCCATCCGTCGGGCGGCATCTCCAAGCTGTACCGCGTCACCGTGCAGCCCCGGGCCGATGAGAGCCAGATCCTGAAGATGAGCTCCGGCGTTGTGCTGGACGATGGCACCAAGACCATGCCCTGCGCCATCAACGTCGTCACCGATGAGCCCGGCCGCACCGTGATGGAGATGACCCTGAAAGAGGGCAAGAACCGCGAGATCCGCCGCATGTGCGAGGCCGTTGGTCTGGAGGTCGTCCGCCTGAAGCGCAACGCCGAGGGCGTGGTCAAGCTGGGAATGCTCAAGCCCGGCACCTATCGTGAACTGACCAAGGCAGAGGTCAACGGTCTGCGTGCCGCCGCCGCCAAGGGCCGTGCCCAGACCCGCAGCGCATCGCTGCAGTCCAAGGCTGCCGCCCGCCGTCCCAAGGGCCCTGTGGGCAGGGGCAATGCCCCCGCAAAACGGAGAAAGTGATCGTTTTTTCGGCTTTCACGGCGCAAAAACCGTCTGATCCTGGAAAAGATTGTGAAATTTTTCCGCAAAATGGGCCTTTCAGCCCTTGTGAACGCTCTCAAAATAAGGTATAATGATACTAATTTTGAAAGCTCAAAATAAAAAGCTCAAAATAGAAAAGCAGGAGGTCTTACCATGGCTTCAAAGAGTAACAAAGGAGAAATCCTCGCCAAGTTTTTCGATGACGGGGAGTATACCGCACTGTTTGCGGACGGCGCAGTGAGTGCTGCCTGCGGCTATGCGGCTGGTCAGCAGGCTTATGCTGTTTACCAGAACGGCGAGGCTGTCTCTGTCAAGGACGTTGAGAAGAACATCAAGGTCCTGGAGATGGCTGCTCAGACCGGCTGCCCGGTGGTCACGTTCTACAACTCTGTCGGCGCTAAGCTGGCTGAGGGTCTGGACGTTCTGACCGCCAGCGCCAAGCTGAACGCCACCATCGCCAAGGTTTCCGGTGTCATCCCCCAAATCGCAGTCGTCACCGGCGTGTGCGGCGGCACCAGCGCACTGAGCGCTGCCAATGCTGACGTGTGCGTCATGGCTGAGGATGCAGAGCTGTTCTTCACCGCTCCGTTCACCTCCGCCGCCAAGGGCGACAAGGTCCCCGGCGCAGGCACTGCCGAGGCTGCTGCCAAGGCTGGTGTGGCTGCCATCGTGGCTGCCAATGCTGAGGAAGCTGCCGAGAAGGCTGCCCACATCGTGGGTCTGCTGCCCGCCAACAACCTGACCGGCCCCGCCATCTTCGAGTTCGAGCAGCCCACCAGCGTTCTGAGCGCCGGTGCTGCCCCCGAGAAGGCTGCCGCTGCCCTGATCGACAAGGACAGCGCTGTGGAGCTGTACGCAGGCTTCGGCAAGCACGTCTACACCGCATTCGCAACCATCGGCGGCAACGCTGTGGGTATTGTGGCCACCGGCGAGACCCTGTGCCATAACTGCGTGGCCAAGGCTTCCCGCTTTGTCCGCCTGTGCGATGCTTTCAGTGTGCCCGTGCTGACCATCGTCAACACCAACGGCTTTGCACCCAGCACTACCGATGACATCGCAGGCGGCATCCGTGAGGCTGCCCGTCTGGCTGCTACCTATGCCGATGCTACCACCGCCAAGGTGGCTCTGCTGTCCGGCAAGGCTGTGGGCCCTGTCTACACCGCTCTGGCCAACGCTGACCTGAAGATCGCCGTCAACGGCTGCACCGTCAGCGCTCTGGAGCCCAATGCTGCCGTCTCCGTCCTGTACAAGGCCGAGATCGACGCTTCCGACAACATCATTGCCGCCACCAACGCCAAGGCTGCCCAGTACACCGCTGAGGTGTGCAGCGCTGCCAACGCCGTTGCCGCCGGTGCCGCTGATATGACCTGCGACGCTGCCAACGCCCGTGCAAGCGTGGTTGCCGCCTTTGAGCTGCTGAGCACCAAGCGTGCCGCACGCCTGCCCAAGAAGCACGGCAACATGGCTCTGTAAGCGGTTCCGGAACGTAAACCGTACATCGAATCCATACATTGATTTTGTTCAGGAGGATCCTTCCATGAAGTACTACAATATTACCGTCAATGGCGTTGCTTACAGCGTTTCCGTTGAGGAGACCGCCGCAGGCGCTGCTCCCGTTGCAGCTCCCGCTGCTCCCGCCGCACCCAAGGCTCCGGCTGCTCCCGCTGCTGCTCCCGCCGGTGCTGCCGGTGCTGTCGCCGTCAAGGCTCCCATGCCCGGCAACATCCTGGATGTCAAGGTCGCAGCCGGTGCTTCCGTCAAGGCCGGTGACGTGCTGGTCATCCTCGAGGCCATGAAGATGGAGAACGAGATCGTTGCTCCTCAGGATGGCACTGTGGCCTCCGTCAACGTCAACAAGGGCGACACCGTCAACTCCGGTGACGTTCTGGTTTCCATGAACTGAGAACTGAGGAAGAGGTGACAACCATGGCCAAAAAGCCGATCAAGATTACGGAAGTCGTCCTGCGCGATGCTCACCAGTCTCTGCTGGCCACCCGTATGACGATGGATGAGATGCGTCCCATCCTGCCCGAAATGGATAAGATCCCTTACTTCTCTGTCGAGTGCTGGGGCGGCGCTACCTTTGATAGCTGCATCCGCTTCCTCGATGAGGACCCCTGGGAGCGTCTGCGCATCCTGCGCAAGGAGCTGCCCCACCAGAAGCTGCAGATGCTGTTCCGCGGCCAGAACATGCTGGGCTACCGCCCCTACGCCGATGATGCTGTCGAGTACTTTGTACAGAAGTCCGTTGCAAACGGCATCGACGTCATCCGCATCTTCGACGCACTGAACGATCCCCGCAACCTGCAGACCGCCATCAAGTCTGCCAACAAGGAAGGCGCACATGTTCAGGGCTGCATCAGCTATACCCTGAGCCCCGTGCACAACAACGAGTACTTTGCAGCCTACGCCAAGACCCTGGAGGAGATGGGTGCAAACTCCATCTGCATCAAGGACATGGCTGGCCTGCTGACTCCCTATACCTGCTATGATCTGGTCAAGAAGCTGAAGGAGACCGTCAGCATCCCCGTGGATATCCACAGCCACTACACCGCAGGTCTGGCTTCCATGTCCATCCTCAAGGGCATCGAGGCAGGTGCTGATATCATCGATACTGCCATGAGCCCCCTGAGCCTTGGCACCAGCCACATGCCCACCGAGAGTCTGGTCGCTGCCCTGCAGGGCACCGACTACGACACCGGTCTGGATCTGAAGCAGCTGAACGTTGTCCGCGCTTACTTTGCAAAGCTGCGCGAGAAGTACATCGCCAACGGCCAGATCAGCCCCAAGAGCCTGGGCGTGGATGCCAACACCCTGCTGTATCAGGTGCCCGGCGGCATGTTCTCCAACATGCTCAAGCAGCTGAAGGATGCAGGCAAGGAAGATAAGCTGGACGAAGTGCTGGCCGAGATCCCCCGCGTTCGTGAGGATGCAGGCTATCCTCCGCTGGTCACCCCCACCAGCCAGATCGTTGGCACGCAGGCTGTGTTCAACGTCATCCTGGGCGAGCGCTACAAGATGGTCACCAAGGAGTTCAAGGGCCTGGTCCACGGCGATTACGGCAAGACTCCCGCTCCCATCAGCCCCGAGTTCACCAAGAAGATCCTGGGCGACGAGCAGCCCATCACCTGCCGTTTTGCCGACACCCTGGCTCCCGAGATGGACAAGCTGAAGGCTGAGGCCGCCAAGTGGGCAACGCAGGAAGAGGATGTTCTGACCTACGCAATGTTCCCGCAGGTCGCACCCAAGTTCTTTGAAAAGCGCAATGCCAAGAAGCAGGGCGTGGACGCTGACCACGCTGATTACACCAATCAGTCTCACCCTGTCTAAATCATAATACCAGAAGGGGCTGCTGCACCGTTTGATGCAGCAGCCCCTTCTTTTTGTTATTGTTTTTTGTGTTCCCGCAGGTCTCAGTTGTTCTTGCCATTCTCAGCCTTCATGGCGTTGTAGCCGATCAGCACGGTCCAGACATAGGCGCAGGTCTTGGGGATCATCAGCATACCAATCAGGGGGTTGACTTCTGCCCACAGCACCACCGGGATATAGAAACCAAAGCTCAGCACGATGGTCAGCCACATCCAGCGGAAAGCCTGATCCTTGTGTTCTCTGGCACTGTGGTAGAACAGCACGATGATCAGCAGGCCCAGCAGTGCAAAGGGGATGTTGCGCAGAATGCCCCAGGTCAGCGGGGTGTGGTTGGTCAGCCACTGGTTCTGCGGCATCATGCACAGCACGATGCGCACGGCAGAAAGGGCGTACACGGCAATGGTCAGATCCTTCTGGCCCTCGATCTGGTAGCGCTTGCGCCAGACGTAGTACAGCAGTACATAGAACACGGTCATGGTCACGGAGGTGATCCACTTGCCCAGGCCCAGAGGCACAGCGTAGTTCTCCAGGCCGGTGGTGCACAGTGCCAGGGCACGGGGCACCAGATGGAAGGAGTCGCCTGCACCCAGCACCACGGCCATCAGGCCGAACAGGCGGAACTGGGTGCCAGCCTTGCTGCCGCGGATCATGCGGATGCCCAAGGTCAGCACGGTGACCAGATAGAAGATGTCGAAAACGGTCTCAATGATTGCTCTCATAAAAATGTTGCTCCTTTATGGTTGGTTTGCTGCTCTATCGCGATCCGGTCAGCGATTGCCGGCCGGACTGCATCGTTGTGATGTGCAGCCTGCCGTGGGTGGAATGCTGGGAGAGAAACTCCACAGCGGTCAATGTGAACGCTGTTCACTTTTGGCCGTAAAAAACTCCCACAAGACTGTGGGATGTTTTTTACACTTCATAAATGGTCCTGCGGATGATCTCCAATACCGCTGTGGGGTCAAAATCCTGCTGCACCACGGCAGAAAGCATGAGGGAGAACAGGATGCCCGCAAATTTCTGGCGGCTGAACTCCTCAGTAAATGCATCTGGCCGGATCTTTTTGTCCCTGGTCAGCACCATGGTCAGCGCATCCAGGATGTGCTGCCAGGTCTGCCGCATCTGCTGCTTGCCATCGGCGGTATCCTGCCGCACAAAGCCGAGCGCGTGGTGGGTGAAGAAGCCGGGGTACTGCGCAGAGCCATACTCCAGCTGCCGGTACATCCAGCGGATGCAGGACAGGGTATCCTCAAACACCGCCGGGTCGTCCGGGTGGCGGAAGATATCGCTCCAGATGCTTTCCACCGCCGCGCTCACCAGTTCGGTCTTGGAACCGAAGTAGTTGTAGATGCACCCCACGGATACCCCGCAGGCTGCTGCCACTGCACGGATGTTGACCGCTTCCCATCCATTCTGCTGGATGAGGACCCGGCTCGTTTTCAGGATCTCCTCCTTGGACGTTGCCATCGGATTCGTATGACCACCTCCTCAACATGAACGATGTTCACGATGCATAGTATAGCGCTGTTCCTGCCCCTTGTCAAGGGGGTAAAATAGATTTTTTTCGCCGCATTGCTTGCAAAAAAAGGGGCGGCAGAGTAAAATATATAGTATATGTATCGTAACATGGGTCTGTGTGCCCCAAAGCGGATACATATACGAAGAATGTCCGCAGAAAACCCTTTGGAATACGAGGAAAAAAGCATGATTTTGAGCATGACCGGTTTTGGCCGGGGAACTGCTGTGCGCAATGGCCGCGAGATCACGGTGGAGCTGCGCAGCGTCAATTCCCGGTATTTTGAGTATTCTTCCCGGATGCCCCGCACCTGCAGCTATCTGGACAGCCGCCTGAAAAAGCAGCTGAACGAGCGGGTGACCCGCGGCAAGGTGGAACTGAGCCTGACGGTGCAGACCGTGGATGCCGCCGATACCGTGGTGGCTGTGAATCAGGAGCTGGCAAAGAGCTACCGGCAGGCCCTGCGGGACCTGTCTGAGGCGCTGGAGGTCAAGAACGATGTGACCGCCGGGATGATCGCCCGTTTTCCCGATGTGCTGACCACCCGCCACGCCGATGTGGATGAGGAACAGCTGTGGGAGGATGTTTCCGCTGTCACCGCCCAGGCACTGGACCGCTTTGTGGAGATGCGCGCCGCTGAGGGTGCCAAGATGAAGGCTGATGTGGAGAACCGACTGCGCTTTCTGGAAGAATGCGTGGGCCGGGTGGAGACCCTGAGCGCCGGCCGGGTGGAGAACTACACCAACCGCCTGTACGAAAAACTCAAGGTCATTCTGGAGGACCGGAACATTGATGATGCCCGTGTCCTGACCGAGGCCGCCATCTTTGGCGACAAGACCGCCGTGGATGAGGAGACCGTCCGCCTGCGCAGCCACATCGCCCAGTACCGCTCCATTCTGGAGCTGGACGAGCCCGTGGGCCGCAAGCTGGATTTCCTGACCCAGGAGCTGAACCGTGAGACCAATACCATTGGTTCCAAGTGTCAGGATCTGGATATCACCCGCATCGTGGTGGATATGAAGGCTGAAATCGAGAAGATCCGCGAGCAGATCCAGAATCTGGAGTAAACCCTGAGATTCAGATGGTTCGGAGGAAAAGATGAAACTGATCAACATCGGCTTTGGCAATCTGGTCAGCGCGGGCCGGGTGGTGGCTGTGGTCAGCCCCGATTCTGCCCCGGTCAAGCGTCTGGTCAAGGAAGCGCGGGAGCGGGGGATGCTCATTGATGCGTCCTATGGCCGCAGCACCCGCGCCGTCCTCATCATGGACTCCGATCACGTTGTCCTTTCAGCCCTTCAGCCCGAAACGGTAGCCAGCCGTGCCGCCGGTCAGGCCGAGGGCAAAACAGTGACAGAAGAGGAGCAGTAAGACCATGGAAAATGAAAAATATCTGTTTGTCGTTTCCGGTGCCGCCGGTACCGGAAAGGACAGTGTGGTGAGCGCTTTGCGCAAGGCCCACCCCGAGATCGAAAAAACGGTTTCTGCCACCACCCGTTCCCCCCGCCCCGGGGAGCAGGAAGGGGTAGACTACTACTACCGCACCAAGGAGCAGTTCCAGCAGCTCATCGATCAGGATGAGGTCGTGGAGCACAATTTTTTCAACGGCAACTACTACGGCACCCTGAAGGAAGAGGTCAACAAGCGGCTGAACGCGGGCAAGCTGGTGGTCATGGTCATCGATGTGCATGGCGCGGCCAATATCCGCCGCATGTATCCCGGTGCCACCACTATCTTCCTGCTGCCCCCCTCCACCCAGGAGCTGGAGCGCCGCCTGCGTGGCCGCGGCACCGAGACCGAGGAGAGCGTCCGGGAGCGCCTGGAGATCGCCCGCAATGAGCTGGCCCAGCAGGACAAATTCACCCTCAAGCTGGTCAACGACGAGGTGGATGCCTGCGCCGCCAGGCTCTATGATGTCATCTGCCAGCGTGCGGGCCTGACCCGCTAAATCGCTTTGAAGGAGCTGCCTGAATGCCCAAAACGGTAGGCGTTGCAGTGAGCAACGCGACCTTTCATTTCGACAAACTCTATACCTATGCCGTCATGCCCGACCAGCAGGATACCGTCCGGCTGGGCAGCATGGTGCTGGTGCCCTTCGGGCGGGGGAGCCGTGCCCGGATGGGTGTGGTGCTGGCCTGCGATGCCGAACCGGAGAGCGCAAAGCTCAAGTTCCTGTTCGATGTTGCCCCGGCCTCTGCCTGCCTCACCCCGGAGCTGCTGCGGCTGGTGCACTTTTTGAAGGAGCGCACCTTCTGCACTTATTACGAGGCCGTCAAGGCGGTCATTCCCTACGGCGCGCAGTACAAGCCCACCGTGGCGGAGGACGGCGTGACCCCGGTGCTTCAAAAACAGCTCGTCCGCCACACGGAAAATGTCTACAAGCTGGTGGGCACGCTGCCTCCAAAGCCCAGGCCGACCGCCAAGCAGCTGGCCGCAGTGGCCCTGCTGGCCGGGGGTGAGCGCACCCTGTCTGCACTGGAGGAAAAGGGCATCAGCCGGGCGGTGCTGGACAACCTCTGCGCCAAGGGGGTGCTGGAATGCAGCAAGGTGAACAAATCCATCGACCTGTATTCTTCCATCCCGCTGAAGAACGAGCCCATCCTTCTCACGGAGGAGCAGCAGGCCGCCTATGACGCGCTGCTGCCCGGGCTGGAGGATGCAGCTCCGCACTCGGCGCTGCTCTACGGCGTGACCGGCAGCGGCAAAACGCTGGTGTTCCTGAAGCTCATCGAGCACTGTCTGCAGATGGGCCGCCGGGCGCTGGTGCTGGTGCCTGAGATCAGCCTGACCCCTCAGATGATCCTGCGGCTGAAAAGCCAATTTGGCAAGCGGGTGGCCGTGCAGCATTCCGCTCTCAACCACACCGAGCGCCTGCTCCAATGGCAGATGATCCAGGACGGCGGCGCGGATATCGTGGTGGGCACCCGCAGCGCGATCTTCTCCCCGCTGGAAAACATCGGCCTTGTCATCATTGATGAGGAGCAGGAGCACACCTACCGCTCCGAATCCGCGCCCCGCTACTCGGCCCACGAGGTGGCCCGGCAGCGCGCGGCGGAGAACGGGGCCCTGCTCCTGCTGGCCAGCGCCACCCCCAGTACCGAGAGCTATTATGCCGCCCAGCATGGCCGCACCCAGCTGGTGCGCCTGACCAAACGCTATGGCGGCAACCCGCTGCCCAAAGTCCAGATCGTGGATATGCGGGCCGAGCTTGCCTCCGGCAACCCCCGGGAGATCAGCCTTGCCATGGAGGATGCCATCCGGCACAACCTTGAGGCAGGCAAGCAGACCATTCTGCTGCTCAACCGCCGGGGTTACCAGACCGTGGCCCAGTGCGAGGACTGCCGCGAGGTGCTCAAATGCCCCAAGTGCAGCGTGCCCATGGTCTACCACAAATCGGCCCACAAGCTGCTCTGCCATTACTGCGGCAGCCAGCTGGACCCGCCCCCTGCCAGATGCCCCGCCTGCGGCGGCAAACTGCAGTACCGGGGTTTTGGCACCCAGAAGGCCGAGGAGGAGCTGGCAAAGCTCTTTCCGGAAGCCCGCATCCTGCGGATGGATCAGGATACCACCGCCGCCAAGGATGCCCATGAAAAGCTGCTGGCAAAGTTTGCCCGGCATGAATATGACATCATGGTGGGCACCCAGATGGTGGCCAAGGGGCTGGATTTCGAGGATGTGACGCTGGTGGGCGTGCTGGGCATCGATTCGCTCCTGTTCGCCCAGGGCTTCCGGGCTTATGAGACCGTGTTCAGCCTCGTCACGCAGGTGGTGGGCCGGAGCGGCCGGGCAAAAGACCCCGGCTTTGCCATCATCCAGACCACCGACCCGGACAGCCCGGTGCTCAACCTTGCCGCCGCGCAGGACTACGACGCGTTCTTCGAGCAGGAGATCGCCTACCGGAAGCTGGGGCTTTATCCGCCCTTCTGCGGGCTCTGCGTTGTGGGTTTTGCCGGACCAAAGGAGAGCGAGGTGGCCCGGGCTTCCGCCCGCTTTGCGGCCCTGCTGGGCCGACAGGCGGCCAAACAGCCCGACCTGCCCCTGCGGGTGCTGGGCCCCACCCCCGGCAGCATTGAAAAGATCAACGATTCCTACCGCTATAAACTCACCGTCAAGTGCCGCAACGACCGCCGTTTCCGGAACCTCATCCGGGAAACGCTGACCCTCTACGAGCAGGAAAAACTGCCCGGCAAGGCCACCGTTGTGGTCGATCTGCACTCGGACGGGGATATCTGATACAACACAACAAATTTTGGAGGTACCATTATGGCTATCCGCAATATCGTAAAAGAGGGCGACCCCATCCTGAACAAGGTCTGCCGCCCCGTGACCAACTTTGACGACCGCCTTGCCACCCTGCTGGATGACATGCGGGAGACGATGATCGCCGCCGACGGCGTGGGTCTGGCAGGCCCTCAGGTGGGCATGCTGCGCCGCGTCTTCGTGGTGTGGGACACCACCGATGCCCCCGAGGAGATCCCCGAGGATTATGAGTACAAGTTCATCGACTTCGTCAACCCCGAGATCCTGGCTGTTTCTGAGGAGGAGGAGACCGCCTACGAGGGCTGCCTGTCCTTCCCCGGTCACAACGGTGCCGTGACCCGTCCCGTTGCCGTCAAGGTGCGTGCACAGGACCGCAACGGCAACTGGTTCGAGCTGGAGGCCGAGGACCTGCTGGCCCGCTGCATCCAGCACGAGAATGACCATCTGGACGGCATTACCATCATGGAGTCCAGCGAGTATTTCTACGAGGACACCGAGGAGGGCAAAAAGGCTGCCCGTGAAGCGAAAGGAAACAACTGATGCGCATTCTGTTTATGGGGACCCCGGATATAGCCGCAGAGTGCCTGAAGGCCCTGTATGCTGCCGGTCACGAGATCTGCGGCGTGTATACCCGGCGGGATAAGCCGGTGGGCCGCAAGCAGGTGCTCACCGCGCCCCCGGTCAAGGAAGTTGCTCTGGAGCATGGGACTCCCGTGTTCCAGCCCCGCACCCTGCGGGACGGCAGCGAGGATGCCAACATCCGGGCGCTGGCCCCTGACCTCATCGTGGTGGTGGCCTACGGCTGCATCCTGCCCAAATCTGTGCTGGAAGCCCCGAAGCATGGCTGCATCAATCTGCATGTGTCCCTGCTGCCCAAGTACCGCGGAAGCGCCCCCGTGCAGTGGGCTGTTCTGAACGGCGACACCGAGACCGGCGTTTCCATCATGCAGATGGACGAGGGGCTGGACACCGGCGATGTGCTGGTCTGCGAGAAGATCGCCATCGGCCCGGAGGAGACCAGCGGCGAACTGTTCGACCGGGTCACAGCCGTGGGTGCCCGTGTCCTCTGCGAGGCAGTGCCCGCCCTGGAGGCTGGCATCCTCAGGCCCCAGCCCCAGCAGCATGAGAACGCCACCCTGGCCCCCATGCTGGACAAGGAGCTGGCGGAGTTCAGGCTGACCGATCCTGCCGCGCACATCCACAACTGGGTGCGCGGCATGAACCCCTGGCCCATGGCCTGGTTCGTGACCGCAGGCGGCAAAAAGGTCAAGGTGACTGAGTGCCGCGTGGCTGCCTCCAACGGTGAGGCTCCCGGGACGGTGCTTTTCACCAGGCCCCTGACGGTGGCCTGTGCCGATGGTGCTGTCCAGCTGCTTCATGTGGTGCCTGAGGGCAAAAAGCCGATGGATGGCACCTCCTTTGCGGCCGGTCTGCGCCTCAAAGCGGGGGATACCCTCTGATGGCGGCCAATCCGCGGGCAGCGGCAGTGGCTGCACTGGTCCGGCAGGAGCAGGACGGCTTCTCAAACCTTGTGCTGGATGCCGAACTCCGCCGCCAGAAGCTGGAGGGCCGGGATAAGGCCTTTGCCGGTGCCATCTTCTACACCGTGCTGGAACATCAGGGCACGCTGGATTTCATTCTGGAACAGTTCCTGCCCAAGGGCCTTGCCAGGCTGGACCCGCAGGTGCGCGAGATCCTGCGGGCCGCGCTGGCGCAGGCCCGCTATATGCAGGTGCCGGTGTCGGCGGCGGTGAACGAGGCCGTCAAGCTGACCCGCGCCTTCAAAAAGGCGAGTGCGTCCGGGCTGGTCAATGCCGTCCTGCGCAAGGCCTGCAATTATGATCTGGAAACTGCCCGCTTCCGGAACGAGACCCAGCGCCTCATGGTGCTGGGCTCTGCGGGGCAGGATGTGGCAGAGTTCCTGCGCACCCATTACCCCGAGGAAGCGCTGGGCATCCTGACCCACACCGCCGACGGCGGCTGCACCAGCCTGCGGGCCAACTGCCTGAAAATGGATGCCGCGGCCCTCTGTGAAAAACTGCTGGAAAGCGGCGTGAAGAGCGCACAGCCCGGCCTTGTGCCCGGCAGCGTGCTGGCAAAGTTTGAGGGCAGCCCGGCGGAGCACCCGCTCTTCAAGGAGGGCTGTTTCCATGTGGAGGGGCAGGCCAGCCAGCTGGCAGCCCTCTGTGTGGAGGCAAAGCCCGGCGATACCGTGATCGACCTCTGCGCGGCACCCGGCGGCAAAACACTGCTGCTGGCCGAGGAGATGCAGGGGCAGGGCGCGCTGTACAGCTGCGATGTGGCAGAGCACCGGGTCGGGCTCATCCGGAGCGCTGTGGAACGGATGGGCTTTGCCCATGTCACCGCCCTCTGCAATGATGCCACCCGCCCCAACCCAAAGCTGCCCGCCGCAGACCGCATTCTGGTGGATGCCCCCTGCAGCGGCCTGGGCATTCTGGCAAAAAAGCCGGATATCCGCTATAAGACGCTGGAAAAAGCACGCCACGATGAATTATTGGCCACCCAGTCGGCCATTCTGGACACAGCAGCTGCTCTGCTGAAAGCGGGCGGGCGGCTGGTCTACTCCACCTGTACCATCGACCCCGCTGAGAACGAGGAGCAGGTGGCGGCGTTCCTTGCCCGCCATCCGGAGTTCCGGGTGGTCCGGCCCGCTGTGGCGTTCCCTGACGGAATGACGGTGGGGGAACACGGGGCGCTCTCGGTGCCCACCCGCACCGGGATGGACGGCTTTTTCCTCTGCGCCATGCAGAAAACGCAATGAACCCGCCGTCCGGTTCGTATTGATTCATAGGAGAATACCATGGAACAAAAACGCTGTATCTCTTCCCTGACGCTGGCCGAGCTGACCGCTGCACTGAAAGCCATGGGTCAGCCGGGCTTCCGGGCAAAGCAGATCTTCCACTGGGTGCACCAGAAGCTGGTCACCGAGTTTTCTGCCAT
>ENA-UERX01000089-UERX01000089.1-human-gut-metagenome-genome-assembly--contig:-NODE-89-length-61656-cov-18.328570_pt1 | contig 61656 bp, 54 predicted proteins | sample MGYA00242992_ERZ507993 | MGnify/ENA primary metagenome ERZ507993 (study PRJEB26167, sample SAMN06115487) | human gut metagenome | host: Homo sapiens | place: China:Chongqing | collected 2015-04-10... | reverse complement strand
CAGCTGGAGCAACCATATAATCATCTGCACTAAATTTATCTAAATATTTAGTAGCTTCTTCGTATTTGCCGAGTTGTGCATAGCAGATACCTGCATAAGCATTTGCCAAGTTACCAGCGTCTGTTCCGCTGAACTCATCTGCAATCTTTAAGAAACCGGCATAACCGAGGCTGTCACCTTTCAGTGCAACTTCGTAGTTGTCATTGCCGAAATATTGTTCGCCCTTGAAGAGAGCTTCAGAAGCCTTCAACTCTTTAGGTTCGCCGATAAAATGTTTGTAGGCCAATGTTCCGCATACGATGACAACAATAGCTACTACAATACCAACCAACAGGTTTTTGTACTTGAAAAGGAATGCTTCGGAAGTACTCAACGCTTCGTCTACATTCAAAGGGTCATGAGTGTGTTTTTGTTCTGCCATTTTATTTAATTATTTTTTTATTATTTCTCTGTTATTATTTGATATGTTTACATTTCGGTCAGCAAAAGTAGTTTATTTATATTTATAAATGAAATTTGAGAGCATGTTTTTTTATCTGTCATGCTTTTATTGTTAATTTTGTAAGCTGAAAATAAGGTTTTGACTATGTGGCTTAAACGCATCTCTATATTAAATTACAAAAATCTGGAGCAGGTGGAACTTGCTTTTTCTCATAAAATGAACTGTATCATTGGCAAAAACGGAATGGGAAAGACCAATTTGCTGGATGCTGTTTATTACTTGTCGTTTTGCAAAAGTGCGACCAATGCCATTGATTCGCAGAACATTTTGCATGATTGTGACTTTTTTGTGATACAAGGATTTTATGAGACTGACGACGGAGAACCTGAAGAAGTATATTGTGGCTTAAAACGTCGTCAGAAAAAACAATTCAAGCGGAATAAGAAAGAATATTCACGTTTGTCCGACCATATAGGTCTGATTCCACTTGTCATGGTTTCACCTGCCGATTCTTGGTTAATTGCCGGTGGAAGTGAGGAACGTCGGCGCTTTATGGACGTTGTCATTTCTCAGTTTGACCGTGAGTATTTGGATGCATTGATACGTTACAACAAAGCACTTCTTCAGCGTAATTCATTGCTTAAGGCAGATATGGAGCCAGAAGAGGAGCTGATGCTGGTATGGGAGGAAATGATGGCTGTTGCCGGTGAAACGGTGTATCGTAAGCGAAAAGAGTTTATTGATGAGTTTATACCTGTGTTTCAGTCGTATTATTCATATATTTCTCAAGACAGAGAACAGGTTAGTCTTATGTATGAATCGCATGCAGCTGAGGGTGATCTTTTGGAACAGTTGAAAGGTACCCGGCAGCGTGATCGTATCTTAGGGTACTCTACTCGTGGCATACATAAGGATGATTTGATTATGCAGTTAGGTGATTTTCCTATCAAGCGGGAAGGTTCTCAGGGGCAGAACAAGACCTATCTGATTGCTTTGAAGCTTGCTCAATTTGAGTTCCTGAAGCGGACAGGAAGTCGTACAACGCCGATTGTTCTGTTGGATGATATCTTTGACAAGCTGGATGCTTCACGTGTAGAGCAGATTGTGAAGCTGGTGGCAGGAGATAGTTTTGGACAGATATTTGTAACTGATACAAACAGGGATCATCTGGATAAGATTTTACGAAAAATAAAAGGAGATTATAAACTATTTGAAGTGGAAGATGGGGAGGTTTCCGAGCGCCACAGTGAGGAGGAGGTATGAAACGAGATAATACAGAACAGGTTGGTGATGTAATACGCAGGCTGCTCAGGCAGGAGGGACTGGAAACCCCGTTGAATGAATACCGGTTGGTTGATGCCTGGAAGGATGTCGTGGGAGAAACCATATCTCGGTATACGACAAATTTATATATCAAGAATCAAGTACTTTATGTGCACTTATCCTCTTCGGTACTTCGGCAAGAGCTGATGATGAGCCGTCAGTTACTGGTGCGCAACTTAAATGCGCAGGTCGGATCACAAGTTATCGTGAACATCATATTTCGTTGATTCCTCTTTTATTTGAACCGCTATTCACCTGGATGGAGTGAAGTGGGTTTGTTCACTCCAAATTTCATCCATTGGTTTATCGAATGCTTCTGTTGGAATTTGGTCGCAGATTTGAAAATGAAAACAGATACCTATCTTGTAAGCGTTGAGTTGCTTTAATAATCGGTCGTAGTATCCTTTTCCTCGTCCCAGCCGGTTTCCTTGCATATCGAATGCTACTCCGGGTATAATGGCCAAATCGATATTTTCATAATCCGTAAATACTTCGCCTTGCGGTTCTTCAATGCCGTAACTTCCTTTCTGTAAATCTTGCTTACCCGTATAGCGTCGTAATTCGAGTTCTTCTCCCTTTACTACTGGAAGAATGATATGCTTATTCTTACTCCATTTGTCTACAAACTCGTGCGTCTGTACTTCATCTGGTAGAGAATAATATAATAAAATCGTATCAGCTTGAATAAAGACCGGATGTTTCTCTAAGCTGTCCAATAGTGATAAGGAGTATTCCAATAACTTATCTTTGGTATAAGTTTTCTTTTTATTTGCAATGTAGCGTCGAAGTAAGCGTTTTTCTTCTTTTTCCATAGACTTCAGATTTTTTTGTTATAAGTAGTAATAAAGAAGGCACACAAGGAATAGAATAGAAAAATTCATTGTGTGCCTTTATCTTTTATGGATTCCCGATAAAAGGAAATTATTATTTTTTGATTTCTGCTTCAGGAGCTTTGGGAAACGATTCTCCATTTTCCAAAACTTCAAGTGCCTTTTGTACTGTTGTATCTGTTTGGTTTGAATAAGTAATATATGCTTCCATTCCCAACATATTGTAAATGATGTTGCCATAAAGACTCTCTTCAAACAACTTCTTCGATTTATACATCAGAATATTACGGCGTTTCAATCCTTTTCCTTCTGCATATTCTGCAAATTTCTCAAGCAAGTTTTGCGTTTTTAGATAAGTTTCCATTTTCTGTGGCGTATCATATTCCTGAAGTTTGCTGCGATTTTTGTCTGTATAGTCGAGCGTGTATCGGACAATCAATCCACGTGTTGCAGCCATTCGGTAATAAGATGTCATTCCCGTAGTATCCTGTGGAACAAAGATATCCGGCATAATACCTCCACCTCCATAGACAGTACGTCCCAGACTTGTATGATATATTTCCTTGATGTTCTGCTTGATGCTGTCGGCCGAGAAGAATTCCCCATGTTCGTATCGTGTAATGATATCCATTTCATATTCAGCATCATTACCTTTTTCGTAGGGTTTCTGTATGCAACGTCCCGAAGGAGTATAATAACGTGCAATTGTCAGTCGGATAGCAGAACCGTCGCTAAATTCGATTGGTTGTTGAACCAGACCTTTACCAAAAGAACGGCGACCGATAATTGTACCACGGTCGTTATCTTGAATAGCTCCTGCAAAAATTTCACTTGCAGAGGCAGAGCCTTCATCCATCAGCACGATAAGCGGCATCGTCTGACTACTTCCTGTTCCATTTGATGTGTAATTTTCACGAGGAGATTTTCTACCTTCGGTATAGACAATCAGTTTGTTGTTTGGCAAAAATTCGTTTACCATTTGGATTGCTGCTGCCATATATCCTCCCGTATTTCCACGAAGGTCTATAATCATTCCTTTGCAGTTAGCTTGTGACAGTTTTGCCAGTGCAACAAGCAATTCCGGATAAGTTGTTTCGCCAAATTTATTAACTTTTACATATCCGAATTTATCATTAATCATGTATGCGGCATCAATACTCTTTACAGGAATATCTCCACGTATTACCGTAAAATGTAATAGCTCTTTTTCTCCCGGACGGTAAATACCCAGTTTTACTTTGCTTCCTTTTTCTCCTTTCAGGCGACGCATGGCTTCTGCATTGGTTACTATTTTACCAACGAAAGCAGAGTCATCTACTTCCACGATACGGTCGCCGGCCAGTAACCCTACTTTTTCTGACGGTCCACCCTGAATGACACTGTTGATATGAATTGTATCATCTTGTATAGTAAACTGGACTCCGATACCACTGAAACTTCCTTTCAGGTCTGAATTTACAGCCTCAAGATCTTTGGCCGGAATATAAGAAGAGTGGGGGTCCAGCTCTGCAAGAATCTGCGGCATGGCCTCCTCCACCAGATTAAACATATTGACAGTATCTACATATTGCTCGTCGATAATGTGCAACAAAGCATTCAACTTATTGGAAGATGTATTGATAATACCCAATTTGTTGCCGGAAAAATGATTTGTATAAAATGTTCCTATCAAGATACCTGCTACCAGACAAATAGCCATCAAGAAAGGCATCAATCGATTTTTATTGTTGCTCATATATCTTTATTCGTTAGGAGTTAAATAAACCAGTTCTATATTCGCACGTTTTAGGAGTTCCAGACCGTCTTCCAGCCGATATTTTTCGGCAAAAACCACACGCTTTATGCCCGCCTGAATAATCAGTTTTGCACACTCTATGCAGGGAGAAGCCGTAACATATAATGTAGCACCTTCACTACTATTGTTCGATCTTGCTATTTTGGTAATTGCATTAGCTTCAGCATGAAGTACATAAGGCTTGGTTATGCCATGTTCATCTTCACAAACATTTTCAAATCCAGCAGGAGTACCATTGTATCCGTCGGAAATAATCATTTTATTTTTTACAATCAGCGCTCCCACTTTTCGCCGGTTGCAATAAGAGTTTTCTGCCCAGATAGTAGCCATTCGCATGTAGCGCTTATCGAGTATTTCTTGTTTGTTCTCTGTATTTTCCATATATATTAATGTCTAAATTGCATACAAGTAGTACGTTCATTCGGAGCAAGGCGCAACATTATGTTGTCACCTTGGTAGAATTGTACGTTCTTCAATCTATCTATAAATTCTTTATTCTTACCAGACAAGCTGACACTGCACTCTATTCGTGTAATTGTGATGGACCGGCTTTTAGGATCGGCTTGCCATTTTCCTGTATAAGTACCGTTTTCTATGCTGCCTTGCACCGTACCGTCTTCACCAAATGTTATACTAAATTTATTGATAACTTTCAAGTCCTCCGGTTTTGTATATGTTGGCTGTGCGTTGGCATTATAGTTGTTCCAGTCTATTCCTGTATAGTAATTTACCAGTTGCCACTGTCCGCTTACAAAGATCTCGTTGATGTCATCTTCCTGATTGCAGCCGGCAAACAAGAAAGGCAAGGTAAGCAATAATATACAGACTCCGTATGTTTTTAATTTTTGTTTCATCTTATACCATTTCGTTTTAATAAAGCATCAATCGTCGGCTCTTGTCCTCGGAAGCGTTTATAGAGCACCATGGGATGTTCTGTTCCTCCCTTCGACAGAATATTGTCGCGGAAAGATTGTGCCACTGTTTGGTTGAAGATACCTTTTTCCTTGAAAACAGAGAATGCATCTGCATCAAGCACTTCAGCCCACTTGTAACTGTAATATCCAGCCGAATATCCTCCCGACATAATATGCCCGAATTGAACCGTCATACAAGTGTCTTCTATCTGAGGTAATAATTGCGTACGTTTCCACGCTTCGTGTTCATATTTACGAACGTCCCCTTCGAAGGTCTCTTTTCGGGTGTACCAAGCCATATCAAGCAGCCCGAAACTTATTTGTCGCAAGCATGCATAAGCAACATTGAAGTTGGATGCATCTATAATACGTTGCAATAATTCCTCTGGAATAGGTTCATTTGTCTGGTAGTGACGTGCAAATGTATTAAGAAAATCTTTTTCAATTGCAAAGTTTTCCATAATTTGCGAGGGAAGTTCCACAAAATCCCAGTAAACATTTGTTCCGCTCATACTTTTAAACCGAGTATTGGCAAATATGCCATGAAGTGCATGCCCGAATTCATGAAGAAAAGTATTGACTTCCGAGAACGTCAGCAGTGCCGGCTTGTCAGGCGTTGGTTTAGTAAAGTTCATGGTTACAGAAACATGAGGACGACTATTGGTGCCATCGGCTTCTATCCATTGTTCCTTGTAGCTTGTCATCCAGGCTCCCGAACGTTTGCCGGCACGAGGATGAAAGTCCGTATAAAGTACAGCCAGGTAACTACCGTCTTTATCGTATACTTCATACGCTTGCACATCCGGGTGATAAACCGGAATGTTTTTATTTTCCTTGAATGAGATGCCGTACAAGCGTGTTGCAAGTCCGAAAACTCCTTCTTTCACACGGCTAAGTTCGAAATAAGGGCGCAGTATTTCTTCATCGAAATTGAATTTCTCATTCTTCAGCTTTTCTGAGTAGTATGAGAAATCCCACGGCATCAGTTTGAAATCATCACCTTCCAACTTCCTGGCAAGAGCCTCCACTTCGGCTACCTCTTTGTGGGCAGTCGGAGTATATGCTTCTAAGAGCTGATTGAGTAGCCGGTATACATTGTCGCTGTTTTCTGCCATGCGTTTACGCAGTGCGTAGTCTGCATAATCCTTGAAACCGAGCAACTGGGCAAGTTGCATACGTAAGTTTACCAGTTGTTTTACAATTTCCTGATTATTCTGTTCATTATCGTGTATGCACTGCGTATTGTAAGCCATGTAAAGCTCCCGTCGCAAATTACGGTCATCACAATATTTCATAAAAGGTACATAGCTGGGTGCCTGTAAGGTGATAACCCATCCGGACTTGCCTTTCTCTTTAGCCGTATGTGCGGCTGCTTCTATGGCACTTTCCGGAAGCCCTTTCAATTGTTCTTCCGAGTTAAGTATGAGTTCGTAGTTATTCGTTTCCTTTAAATGATTTTGTGAAAAGCGAAGCGTCAGTGTACTCAGTTCCGTGCTGATTTTTCGGAATGTTGCTTTATCTTTTTTCGGCAGGTTAGCACCATTGCGGACAAACCCATCGTAAGTTTTTTCCAGCAGTCGTCGTTCTTCGTCTGTAAGTTCCAGTGTATTTCTTTCATCGTAAACAGTCTTGATGCGCTTGAATAAATCTTCATTCAAGCTAATATTGTTGCTATGTTCAGAAAGTAAAGGCATCATTTTTTCAGCGATTGCTTCCAGCTCATCACATGTTTCAGCACTCATCAGGTTAAACATTACCGTAGTAACTCGTTCCAACAGTTCACCCGACTGTTCCAGTGCCAATATTGTATTGTCGAATGTCGGCTTTTCCGGGTTCGTAACAATAGCATTTATTTCTTCATCTTCCTGATTTATTCCTTCACGGATAGCCGGTTCGTAATGAGCCAGAGCTATTTTATTAAACGGAACGGTTCCATGAGGAGTATTATAAGGTTGTAAAAATGGATTTTCCATGAATAATTTCTTTTTGTTTTCTTTATAATGACTAAGCGCTTCCATGCTTGGTATTTCGATAACTCGGCGGCTTAAACGGATTATTCCTTCATTCTTTAGTTCGTTCAGTACTTTTGAAACATTTATCCGGGTATCGTCTATCTGTTCAGCTAGATCTTCCATGCGAATCTGAAGTTTCTTTTCTCCGGTAGGAGTGATACATCGTAAAAGCATAAAGTTTACGATTTTGTCCAGCGTATCACTGGCATGCGGACTTCTTAGCTTCCGGTAAATAGTTTGTGCCCGGTTACTCAGCATGTTCAGATAATTAAGCTGAAAAATCTCATACTTGTTAAGTTCCGATAAAATATAAGCCTTGTCGATAGTTACAGCATTTACATTTGTATGAGCATAATATGATGCCGTATATTGCGGATACATGCCAAATAACGAATAAGGCTCAATAATCTGCGGACTTTTTAATGTTTCATGGATTGTATAATGATATGTCTGGTCTGCCGACTCAGCGCGTGTTTCGCCTTGTAAAATGAAAATGATATTGTTGCAATAATCACCTTGTTTTACAATGCAACTTCCTGCTGTATACTTCTGAAAATGCAATCTAACTTTTTCCAGTATAGCAGTAAAGTCTTCCTTGCATAGTCCTTGAAACAGAGGAAGCAATAAAAGCTTATCGTACATAGTGCTCTGCATTGACATTTAACTTTATTAAGTTATATTTTAACGTACAAAAATAGCGAATATTTTGGATGTATTTTTGCCTTTTACCTTTTTTATCGTTTATTTCCGTCTGATAATGTTTGCTTGCTTTCTTGTAATATGGCTATTTTTGCATAACTTTGTGTTATATTTTATTTTTAAATAATATGGGAAGTTTGAATTTTCAAGAACTGATAAGTGCATTTATCGTATTGTTTGCTGTAATCGATATAATAGGTGCTGTACCGATTATTCTGGATTTAAAGCAAAAGGGACGTGCTGTAAATGCGGTACAAGCTACATTGGTAGCATCAGCTTTGTTACTGGGATTCTTTTTTGCCGGCGATATGATGCTGAAGCTGTTTCAGGTTGATATCGCTTCGTTTGCCGTAGCAGGTGCTTTTGTTATATTTCTGATGTCATTGGAGATGATTCTTGATATCGAGATATTTAAGAATACGGGACCGATAAAAGAAGCTACATTGGTGCCTTTGGTCTTTCCGTTGCTTGCAGGTGCCGGTTCGTTTACTACTTTACTGTCGCTTCGTGCAGAATATGCAACCATCAATATTGTGATAGCTTTATTGCTGAATATGGTGTGGGTGTACATTGTACTGAAGATGACCGACCGTATCGAACGTCTGTTGGGTAAAGGTGGTATTTATATCATCCGTAAATTCTTTGGAATTATTCTTCTTGCCATTTCCGCGCGTTTGTTTACAGCCAATCTGACATCGTTGATTGATCAGTTCCAACAGTTAAAATAATAAAATCAGGCACAGGGTTATGTAGGAGAGAGGACTACACTTGTGCCCGATTCTTTTTAGGGACAGAATTTATTATTTCCGTATTTCTCCGCTTCCGATACATAGATGAGCATCACTGTCGTAAATCACTCCAAACTGTCCGGGAGCGATACCTTGCACGCTATCTTTACTTTCGATATAACATGTTCCATTATCAAAGACAAGACTTCCTTTCTGAAAAGTATCGGTATGACGGATCTTAAAACGGATTTCCTGTTCTGTACCTGTAGTCCACGGATTGTCTGTAATGAAATGGAAGTCAACAAGCCGGAATTTGTGTCCGTATTGTTGTTCCGTATCAGCTCCGTGTGATACATATAAAATATTGTTTTCGGTATCTTTATCTACAACGAACCACGGTCCACCACCCAGTCCCAGACCTTTGCGCTGTCCGATTGTGTGAAACCAGAAGCCCCGATGCGTACCGATTTCCTTGCCTGTTTCCAGTTCGACGATACTTCCTGTTTTTTCTCCCAAGAAACGTCTGATAAAATCATTATAGTTTATTTTTCCGAGAAAACAGATTCCCTGACTGTCTTTCCGTTGTGCGCTGGGTAGTTTTGCTTGAGCTGCTATTTCCCGTATCTGCTGTTTCATGTAGCTTCCCAGTGGAAACCACAGTTTCGAAACTTGCAGATAATCGATTTGTGCCAAAAAATCAGTCTGGTCTTTTATCGGGTCTTTGGCCGTAGCCAGCCAGGTCTTTCCGTCTATCAGGCAAGTCGAAGCATAATGTCCGGTAACGATTTTATCGTAAGCATATCCGGCTTTCTGTTCGAAACAGCCAAACTTAATCAGCTTGTTGCACATCACGTCTGGATTAGGAGTAAGTCCTTTACGGACCTTTTCTATGGTATATGCTACGACATTATCCCAGTACTCTTTCTGGAGGTCGATGATGTTCAGTTTCAGTCCATAGCGATGTGCAGTAGCTGAGGCAAGTTCAATATCCTCTTCTGCCGTACAACTAAGTTCGTTGTCGGTATCCATCCCTATCTTGATATAAAATAAGTCGGGTTTATATCCCTGTTCGCAGAGCAAATGTACGGCTACGGCACTGTCTACTCCGCCTGAGATAAGTGCAGCTATATTCATATTTGTTTTGTTATTTGCTGCAAAGATACGCTCTGCCGTTCTTTTTATAAATACCCTATTTAGGGTATTTTGTCAGATTCCTATCTGCCGTACAGTTTGTCTATCAAGTCGCTGCGTCCTATTTTCTTCAGTTCACTGATAATGGCGCGTCGTTCTTCCGGCTTATACCAGAAGAAAAACATGCGTTGTGCCAGCTTTTCTTTCTGACTCTTTGCCGAAAAGACAGGTTCCAGTGTATAAGGATGATAACCGGTATACCATGCTTCTGTGGCTACAGTCATCGGGGTAGGAGTGAAGTCCTGTACCTGTTCCAGATGGAAGTCCAGCCGTTTGGTGATAACAGCCAGTTCGGCCATATCCTCTTCCGTACATCCTGGATGACTACTGATGAAATAAGGAATGATTTGCTGGCGCAGGTTTAGTTCCTTATTGATCCGGTCGAAGATACGTTTGAAACGATAAAACTGTTCGAACGGCGGTTTGCGCATGATGTAAAGCACCCGGTCACTGGTATGTTCAGGAGCCACTTTCAAACGTCCGCTTACGTGGCGTGCTATCAGTTCTCTCGTATATTCGGCCGTACTTTTATTTACTTCCGGATCTTTGCTTTCGTGCAACAGCAAGTCGTAACGTACTCCACTACCGATAAAGCTCTTCTTTATTTTGGGGAGCGCATCGACCGCATGATAAATATCCAGCAACGGACGATGGTCTGTGTTCAGATTTGGACAAACTTTCGGATGAATGCACGACGGGCGTTTACACCGGCGACACATCCGCTCGTCGCGTCCGTGCATGGCATACATGTTTGCCGACGGACCACCGAGGTCACTTAAATATCCCTTGAAGTCGGGCATTTCCGTAATGGCTTTGACCTCTTTCAAAATACTTTCCTTGCTTCGGCTTACGATAAACTTACCCTGATGTGCAGAGATGGTACAAAAAGCACATCCCCCAAAGCATCCCCGGTGAATGTTGACCGAGAATTTTATCATATCGAACGCCGGAATTCGTTTCCCTTTATATTTAGGATGAGGCAAACGCGTATAAGGCAGGTCGAACGACATATCGAGTTCTCCCTGTGTCATGGGCGGGTATGGAGGATTGACTACCACCACTTTATTATCTACTTCCTGATAGATGCGGGCAGCTTCGTATTTATTCGATTCTTCTTCTATGTGTCGGAAGTTCTGAGCCTGCTTTTTCTTATCCTTCAGACATTCTTCGTGAGAGAAAAGACGCAAATCGTTTTCTTCAGGTACGAACTGAGATTTCCGGCAGAGATAAGCCGTCTGCAACAAATCGTGCGGCAACACATTTTCATCCTTCAGACGCTTGCACAAATCGGTGATAGGTTTTTCTCCCATACCATAAATCAGCAAGTCGGCTCCCGATTCAATCAAGATAGACGGACGAACCTTGTCCACCCAGTAGTCATAATGCGTCAACCGTCGCAAGGAAGCCTCTATACCACCTAAAACGACAGGAACGTCGGGATAAAGTTTCTTCAGAATTTGAGTATAAACAATGCTTGGATATTCCGGACGCATATCGTGTCGTCCGTCGGGAGTATAGGCATCCTCACTGCGCAAGCGCTTATTGGCGGTATATTTGTTCACCATACTGTCCATACATCCGGCCGAAACGCCGAAAAACAGTCGTGGTCGTCCCAGCTTCTTGAAATCGCGTAAGTCATCGCGCCAGTTAGGCTGCGGCACGATAGCCACTTTCAGCCCCTGTGCTTCCAGCATACGTCCGATAACGGCAGCACCAAACGAAGGATGATCTACATACGCATCGCCACTGAACAAGATTACATCCAGTTCATCCCATCCTCTCAATTCCACTTCTTTTTTGGTTGTAGGCAACCAGTCTGTCAGTTTATACTCTTTCAAATTTCAACGTTTTTAGTTACTTGCAGTCTTGCTACATTAATATATACTCTCTTTCCTGAACAAGATTAGAGCTTGTTTAAATTTCCCAATAAGACTCTTAACATACTTTCTTCTTCAGATTTTCCAGCCCGATATGCAGAAGCCGGCAGACAAGAAAACCCTTTAAAAGCAGGTCTGTATAAAATTTAAACAAGCTCTTTTCTATGTTTATTCTTCAGCTTTTTCTTCTTCTTCCTTTTCTTCTTCCTCCGCCTTTTCGTTTTCCCACTTGATATAAAGCAGAATTAACTGGTGAAGTCCAAACGCTTTCATATTGTTATGGTAAATAACATCAATGCAAAGATCCAGCAAGTCCTTGCAGTTTTCGGTTTGAGAAGCGATGAGCGAGCGCACATTCAACTTCAGTTTGTCAAGAACCGATTCATCAACAATTCCATTGCTGTCTATCAATTGTTGGAACAAAGCATATTTCTCAATGGTTTTCAGATGCTCTTCCGATATTTCCATACTACGTGTGCCAGAGGCATTTGTCTGTATTGTGTACATAGTCTTGATTAAATTTTAACGTTTACATGAGCAAAGGTAAAAAATTAAATGAATAAAGAGTCATGAACACAAAAGAATTTGTTGTCGTTCTGTATAACCATTTCATTATTTCGCTTCAAAAAAGTTGAGCATCGCTTTCATGATATGTGTCCGCTGCTCGGCTTTCATGATGCTTTCAAAGGGAAATCCCAGTACAAAAGTACGGTAAGCCCCTTTATATGCCACTCCGGCGCATTGATTACCTTCGGTATAGCTGAATACCGGAAAAGCCTGACCGACAGGAAGGATACAGTCGGGCGCAGGTACGGCATACGTCTGTTCGTTGGCACTGCGAGGTATCTGAAAGCGGATGTTTGTACCGAAAATTTCTCCCGAACGCATTTGCTTCATGCTTCCTCTGTAGGTATACTTCAATACATTACCGGTAAAATTGGTATCTCCCAGTTTGTTGCCGATGTAAGAACCGCTTACAAATAAATTCCCTCCGTTGCGGCAATATGCAGTAAGAGCTTGCTGCATGCGTTTGTTCAAGGGGCTATTTTCTCTTCCATAAATCAGATCGACCATGTAATATGGGCTTAAATCCGTAGAACCACTTTCGAGCGTTTCACTGCTACACGATACAAATGAATACCGTCCGGCAGTCTGAATAGCCTTTCCATGCACAAACGGATAGTCGAATGTATTTCCGGCAATCTGCATGCCTTCCAGTTCGTTTCCACTATATCCCAGTCCCTCTTCCGTTTCGATACCGGCTTTGGTACGGTTAAAGTTTTGCTGATAACCACAGAATGCCGTTGTGCTGATGTAGGGCAACCCCGGATCGGACTGAATGTCGAAGCCCTGCATCATCAGCGTATTCATCGATTCCGGTCCGCAGGTACGGTGGAAAGCATTTACAATCAGTACCGTACCTTTGCTTCTCTTTGCCTTGTATGCCGACAGAATTTCCGAAGGAAAACTTTCGCCTCCTTTATTGATCGCAGTAACCTTGAAGCTGTAAATCAGACCCGGTTCTACTTTGGCTGTAAAACTGGTTCCTTTTACATACGTACCATTGTCGAAGCCACCGTATCCGATGCGCGTATACACTACATATCCCTGCGCTTTTGCCGTAGATTCCAATGGGTCTTCGGTAGGAGTCCAGCGCAGTTCGAATGTATTTTTCTTCTTTCCTTCGCTGATGGCGAAATGGCTTACCGGCAACGGCTGAACCGTATAATTGCTGTGATGCATTTCTGCAAGGTATTTCAAGATCGATTTGTATACCGACCGGGCTACCGTAAACTTGAAATCCGGTTCATAACCCAGCTTCAAATCGGTAAAATTCTGATGTGAAAGTGTTTCGAGTATCATCGAGGGAACAGCCGGCAGTCGGGTTTCACTATAATTCCGGTTCCACATGCTGCGGCGCGCCCATTGTATGCCGAAGCGGGAACTGATATCCTTTTGCAATCCGGTCAGTACCATATCCGTCAAGTCGCGCGACGTATAACGGGAAACCCCACTGTTTACCTTACCGTCGTTGAAATCCGTTGTATAGATGCCCAGTGAGCCGACCAGTGCATCATCAGTCTTGAAACCGGCATCGCTGTGCATGGCGAAAGTCAGTTCGAAAGGAACCTTCAGTCCTTGTTCTGTAGGATTGTATACCGAACCGCCACTCAGGTAGTTCGTCATCAGCGACCGTGCATTGATGTCGTCGTTATAATCGTTTTCACCTTTACTCTTGCTGTACACTTCGTATGGCATACCGGCCCATTGTCCCCAGTAACGAGCCCCTTCCAGATAGCGCGGAACTCCGCTGACGTTTCCGCCACGGATGATGTTTCCCATGCCCCCTCCAAAGCGGACGGCATCGGCACAAACCACACCTTTCTGCGAACTTTCATTACTTAGTACAACCATACCGTAGTCATTTGTTCCTTTGTCGAACTCGAATGTGCCTAAATAAACCCAGGTTCCACCACCCATTTGCTGGTTCACCTTAAATTCGGTAACCCCTCCTTTGTGGAAAATCAGGTATTTAGCATCGGAAACACTCTCGGGCAGTGTCTGATAACTGACATAGACAGCATATTTTCCGGTTTCGGGAATGTTGGGAATCCATTCGGCAAAAGCTTTTTCCGGCTTCGACTGGGTAGGAATAAAGCGTGCCGTACCGTCGCGGAATGGATTGTAGTTGTCGGGATATCGGAGATACTTCTGTGCAAATCCGGGTTGTGAAGTAGTCTTCCACACATATTTTTTCTTGTCGTTCTTTTCGAAATACCGGCTGCCGGGAGTACACGTATTGTTGTCTACTACCACTTCATTTTTCTGCCAGTCGCGTTCACGTGGTGTGAAGACCACCGCTCCTGCATTTTCGAGCATCGGAATTAGATAAGGAACTACGATAGACTGAGTATACAAATCTTCGGTAGTACCGAACAGACGCGGACGCTGCCAGCGCCATTCGTTGCGGTCGTTCTTGTAAAACTTCCCGTGACTTTGCCATACGGCGATATGGCGGTCCTGCAATCCCTGACTGACCTTAAAAGGTTTTGATATATTCTGTGTCCATGCATCCCCTTTGTATTCTATTTTACCATACAAGCGACTTTTGTCTTTCCCCTTTTTACGCATGAAGTTGGGAACCAGATTCTCAATGGGCTGGCCGTCAGCATAAAGAGTAATTTGATAATAATTGACCGGGCCTGGCAGTAGTTGCTTGAGTGAGCGGTAAATGGCTTGTGTATTTTCTTCGGTAAACGGCTGGTAGCCGAAATTATCGTTAGCATATACCTGTAAGGTCTTGTGCTCATGGTCGACTGTAAAATGATCGAGCTTGCACTTACCGATATGGGCATAACTCGTCTGATAGTTTGTAAAATAATCTGTCAGTCGTTGTTCGATGTTCTTTTCCAGACTTTGAGCATACAGATGTCCTGCTGCCCCCAATAGCAGGCAGATATATACAAGAATAATTCGTTTCATAATGTAAGTTTTTATGTCGAGGGACAAACTTACGGAAAAAATGTTATATATCTTTCTGTTGTAGATTCTTTTTCTTTTTTTATCGTAAGCCTGACCTTTGAAAACCAGATAGAGAAACATTACGCAGTCATCCTGTGTCGATATGATTTTTTTCTTATAAAATCACATTACGCTGATTATCTGACCGTCTTCTGAAAATCTGTGCTGCGATGCTGCCTGAAAAGTTGTGCCATACCGAGAACATGGCTCCAGGTACGGCTGCCATAGGAAACAATGCAAAATGGGTGGCGGCAAGTGAAGTCGCCAGACCGGAATTCTGCATACCGACCTCGATGGCAATGGCCGAACGTTTAGACGGTTTGCTTCCGGTTATGGCAGAGAGGCCGTATCCTAAGACTAGTCCGAATACGTTATGCAGAATTACCGCTACAGCTACTATCAGGCTACATGTAAGGATGCTGGTCGCGTTGTGCGCTACGATGATGCCGATGATGAAGGCAATGGATAAGGTAGAAATTATCGGTAGCAACGGCACTATCCGTCGGGTAGTCCGCTGGAAGTAATGATTGGCAGCCACTCCCAGTACGATGGGTACTATCACCACTTGCACGATACTTAAGAACATGCCTGCTACGTCTACTCCCACCGATTCACCGGCAAGTAACCATACGAGGGCAGGTGTCATGATGGCAGCCAGCAGGGTAGAAACTCCGGTCATAGCCACACTCAGGGCTACATCACTTTGGCCAGGTAGCAGATAACGTTGCTGGCCGTACCTCCCGGACAACATCCTACGAGGATTACTCCTAAGGCGAGTTCTTCCGGCAAAGACAGTAACTTACAGAGTAGCCACACCAATGAGGGCATGATAAGAAACTGCGCCAGTTCACCGACGAGAATGTCTTTCGGATGCTGTAAGACCAGTCTGAAGTCGGACGGAATGCTAGTCCCATACCGAACATCACCATGCCCAACATTGGTGTGATGGCCGAAGTGTCTATCCAGGCGAACGAAGAAGGTAAAAAGAGGACCACAGCCGTCACTAGCACCACCACAAGGGTAATATGGGCGGCAATCCATGTAGATAGTTGGATGAGTTTATTTTTCATTGTTGTTGTTTCAAAAATTGTCTGCAAAGTTACAAAAATACTCAGACTCAGCCATATAGTGATAATTATTACTTAAACCATCAAAAATATGACATACAGAATCCACTTAATATCTGTAGATGTAATCCATTTCATATGTAGTCGTCTTTTATTGTGTTTGGTAAAATCTTACTTTTTATGATATTCTATGTCTTGTTCCGCTGCCATTGAATAATCACCCCCACCTAAATGGTACACTTTCGGTTCATTTACGGTTGGGTCATTATCCGTCCATTGCTCACACTGGCGAATAACGGTCTCGAGCGCATTTGCAGCTTCTTCAGGTGGATAATGGTACTTCTTCAGCAGACGCTTGATCATTTTGCGCATACCGGCACGGGCTGATTCCTTTTTCTGCCAGTCAATGGTACGGTTCTTTCGCAGGGCTTCCGTCAGCTCCTTAGTCATGGCTACCAGTTCCTCATTGGTATATATATCATGTACGGCCTGAGGTTGAGTCAGAGCATCGTAGAAAGACTTTTCTTCACGTGTCAGCCCGAGGTCATTTCCAGCAGCTTCGGAGGATGAAATTTCTTTTGCCAATTTCAAAAGTTCCTGTATTACCTCTTCATTCGTAAGCAGCCCTTTCAGGTAGTTCGATAAAGAACGATTCAACAAGTCAGAGAACTTTTCAGCCTGCACGATGTTGGTCTTCTGATACAAGGTCACTCGTTCTGCCAATAACCTTTTCAGTAGTTCAACAGCTATGTTCTTTTCCTTCATTTTGGATATATCGTCAAGAAATGCCGCATCAAACAGAGAAAATTCAGCCTTTACATCGGAGAAAAGATTAATCACTCCTTCACTCTTGATGCTATGTTTGAGCAACTCTCCAATTCTTGCGTTAATTTCGCGTTTTGATACCTTCCCTTTTCCCGTCATTCGTGAGAGTAGGGTACGGACTGCTTCAAAGAATGCCGCTTCATATCGCTGTGATTCGTCTAACAAGCTTCGACACAGTGTGAGGGAGTTATGCAGAAGTAGTGCTTCTTTCAGGAACATTTGGTGCTGTTCCTGTTTGGCTGGCGACATGATGAAGTTCACCCCGCCTTTTATGATTTGAGCACATTCCAGGTCGGATGCCGTTCGGAAATTGCTGTAATCGTAGCCATGGAACAAATCGCGGCAAACCTCTAATTTTTCCCTGAATTTAAGTAAGGCCGTTTCTTTAATATCCGGATTCCCAAAGTTCTTGCGGTCTCGACGGGTATAATCGTGCATAGCCTCTTTCAAAGCTTTCGCTATGCCGATATAGTCTACTACCAGTCCACCCGCTTTCCCGTTGAACACCCTGTTTACGCGAGCGATGGCCTGCATCAGGTTATGTCCGCTCATGGGCTTGTACACATACATTGTAGCCAATGACGGTACGTCAAAACCGGTCAGCCACATATCCACTACAATGGCAATTTTCATCGGGTCCTCGTTGTCTTTGAAACGCTTGGCGAGTTCTTTCTTATACTGTTTGTTGCCGATAATATCATGCCACTCTTCAGGGTCCTTGTTGCTGCCAGTCATTACCACCTTCACCTTTTCAGTCCAGTTAGGACGCAGTTCCAGCAGTTTGTGGTAAATACTCATTGCGATAGGGCGTGAATAAGCCACAATCATGGCCTTGCCCGTCAACTCATATTGTCTGTTTTCTTCGTAATGCTTCAGAATGTCCCTGCACAGCGAATCGATTGTTTCCGGAGCACCCAAAATCTCTTCCAGGTGCGACATCTCCTTTTTGCTCTTCTCAATCTGTTCGTCCGTAGCACCTTCCTCGGCGAGCAAATCATATTCCGCGTCAATAGCTCTCAATGTGGATTCGTCCAGGTTTAGATTGATTACACGCGATTCATAATATACTGGACAAGTGGCACCATCAGCCACAGCCTGAGTCATGTCGTACACATCGATATAGTTACCGAAAACCTCAACCGTATCCCTGTCTTTCGTAGATATGGGCGTACCTGTAAAACCAATGTACGATGCATTCGGCAGGCAGTCATGAATAATTCTTGCAGTACCTATAACACGTTTGGCAATATCTTCCCCTTTCTCATTCTTGGTCATGCGGATTTTCTCTTCAAATCCGTATTGCCCGCGATGGGCTTCGTCGGTCATCACCACAATGTTTTTTCTGAGTGACAAAGGCTCGGCCGATTCTTCAAATTTCTGCATGGTGGTGAATACAATTCCGTTTGCTTCACGCCCGGCCAGCAGAGCCTTCAGGTCTTCGCGGCTTTTGGCCTGTACAGGTAACTGACGTAAGAAATCCTTACATTTGGCAAACTGAGTATAGAGCTGGTCGTCCAAATCATTACGGTCTGTAATTACCACGATGGTAGGCTGGGAGAGTTCACTTTGCAGCAAGTGAGCATAGAACACCATGGAAAGCGATTTCCCGCTGCCTTGCGTATGCCAGAACACGCCAATCTTACCGTCATTCTGTACGGCGATTTTCGTACGCTTAATGGCTTTCTTTACTGCAAAATACTGATGATACCCGGCAAGAATTTTTGCGGTTCCTGCTTCGTCTTTCGAGAAGCAGACAAAGTTCTTGATAATATCTAAAAGGCGCTCTTTCTGGAAGATGCCTTCGAAAAAAGTATCATAATCGGCAAAGTCCGTACTTTCATAGTTACCATCCTTGGTCTTCCACTCCATGTAGCGGTCTTCCTTGCTTGTCAGCGTTCCGGCCTTTGAGCATGCCATGTCACTCATCACACAGAACACATTATAGATGAAGAGCGACGGGATTTCTTTCATGTAATTGCGTAGCTGCAGATAGGCCTCCGATGCATCCGTTTCTTCGCGTGAAGGAGACTTCAGTTCCATAACCACAAGGGGAAGTCCGTTTATGAAGATGATGATGTCTGCCCGTTTTTCGGAGTACTCCACAAAAGTCCATTGGTTCACCACCTGAAAATCATTGCGTTCAGTGTGCGCAAAGTCTATCAAATAGACAATGTCATTCCGTTGTTCTTTACCGTCAAAATAGGAAACTTCTATGCCATGTTGCAGATAGTCCATAAATAGCTCGTTTTTCTGTGCCAGACTTCCGGTGTCAATGCTCTTCAGTTTGGCTACAGCCTCATTTATTGCCGTTTGTGGCTTTCCTCTGTTCACATTGCTCAGGCTTTCCATAAGCTGTTCTTCATAGAACGGAACGTAGTAATCACGCTCTATGTCAGGACCATAAAGATGCGTATAGCCCATCTGTTCGAAGAGGGTTGTTACGGCTTTTTCGTAATTGTCTTCTGTGAATGACATGGCATTACATTAATTCGTTTTTAGCAAGTTTCTAATTTTTCAATCCATTCGTTGAATAAGATACATTTTTCTCTGATAGTTTCCAGTCCTATTTCTAAAGCCAGAAAAGCTCCATCTGTCACTTTATCATATCCGCAGACGGCTTTCTTCAGTCGTTCAGAAGGTGCGGTAGCCGGACCATTGTTTATCTCTTCCGGTGTGTCGGCACTGTTTACTGCACTTTCCAATAACGAGAAATTAAGTTCGTTTTTAGTAAAATTATTTTGGAATGCCGAGATATCACTAAACAATAATCCTTCAAATTCGTGTAACTGTATATAGGGAACAAATCTTGAACGTAGTTTTTCGTCCATGTTAAGAGACATTTGTTCGAAAAGGAAATGCATTCTGTCATACACATTATTAATACTTTTACTTGTCATCCATCCGGGAAAATTGTACGAATCTCTGATACGGTAATAATCCACAAACAACGAAACTATACAATTTCCCTCATTTAGATGTCTGACAATTTGTTTCCTCAGTGTATCCCAAGCTACAATACCTCCATTTGAATGTTTGATGGTAGGAGCTTCCAAAATAATATCCTTGGACTGGAAATAATCACGCAACAAGTCATTGCAGAATGCCTGTTCTGTCGGTCCCTCGCAAATGATAATCAATCTTTTCATCTCGGCTGCCCTCCTTTCAGGATGTTTTGTTTCCACAAGTCGCCCAGCGTGTAATCCTCCAGCCAAGACTCCAGACTTTCAGGTTTCAACCTTTCCATCACCGAAACTCCTTCAGTCTGATTGACGGTAATCACATTTTCAGCATCAAAATTAGTAATCAAATCTGCACTTTGAGTCGCTATAATGACTTGTGTCCCTCTGCTTGCAACCGATTTTATCAGGCCGGCTAATTTCTGGATAGCCAAGGGGTGTAGTCCCAATTCAGGTTCGTCGATGATGATAACTTTCGGTGGAATTGGTTGCAAGAACAGCGTTGTCAATGCAATGAATCGTACAGTCCCATCGGAGAGGTCCGTCGGTCCGTAAATAGTCGAACTGAATTTATCTGTCCACTGCAGGCGAACCGTATCAGCTGCGCTTACATTGAAATAGAAATCACTGAAATAAGGAGCAATGCTTTGAATGACACGTACAATCCGTTTGTAGGTAATGGGAGAATTCTCTCGGATGCCATACAGAAAAGCTGCCAGATTTTCTCCCTTCTCATACAGGTAATAGACATCGTTCACAATATGACTTTCTTTGGTGAATGGAGAGCTTTTTCCTGTGTCATGAAAGTGATATTTTTTATCTCAGACAGATAGTTCCGGATGTATTCACCTCTTGACAGTCCGTTATAAGATTTAATATTGGCTTCATTACCGAAACTGGCTATATCAGAATACGAGCCATAATATCCCAGTTTCTCTTTTGAAAATACAAACTTGTTATCTCCCTCTTTCAGTTCAAATGAATAAGAGTTGCATTTAAAATAAACAGTAGCACAAATTGTATCCGTAATCTTGCTGCCTTGGAAGAAGTATTTGTCGATGCCTCCTCCCAGTGCTACATATTCCGTGAGCTTTTGTTCATATAGTCGGTTCAAGAACTCGAAGAAAGACAAAAAGTTACTCTTTCCTGACCCGTTAGAGCCTATCAATATATTGATAGAAAGCAAGTCAAGTGCCAAATCTTTGAAAGATTTATATCCCTTAATTTCTATTCTGTCCATAATTTGATGTTATTGTATTGGGAAGTGACTATCGCAAAGATAGTAATTTTTCTCCTGTTGAACCATCTGAGTTTTCGGATAGTTGACTTTTGCAATATCTCTTCTTGTACATTCTCAAGAGATGATTAATAACTGCTATTCAGTAAAGAAATTAATATTCTCTATATATCCATTTATTTTTGATTCTCTCCTAAATATTGATCTATATTATCTCTAATTTCTTGTAATCCTTCTGTTTTAGAAAAATCGAATGTACTAATCCATGCCCAAATTTCTTCTTTTAAATTCGGTAAATAATCAGAAACTAAGACATTTTTGTTGTTAAAATCAATAGTTAATGTGATGAATCCTACACTTGTAATAGAAATAAGATATCCACAGCAATAATTTTGATTGAAATCATTCGTAAGCAAATTTAAATTCCATGCTTTATTTATATCTTTTGACTTAATGCACGCATACATAGCCATGATCCCTAAGGGAGATGTTGTATTAATATAGGATTTAACATAGGAATCTATATCGAATTTTTTTAAATCCCCATTTAGATACCTAAAATTATTATTCTTGTTAAAACCAGAAGCAGACTCAGACGTCATTCCAATAATTTGATCCGTTTTCTTTTCAACCCTATTTACAGTATCAATAATTTTCTTAATATTTTCTTGTAGACTTTCGGCAGACTCGGAATATGATAGTGTAGCTTTTTCGACAGTTTTTGCAGCATTATTCAAGATTTCTACTTGTCCGGCGGATTGGCTATTACTATAAAACGAATACAAAATTGTAACCACAGCCAGTATAATGGATATCAAGGCAGAAGCTAACGACACAAAATCTAAAACATTCCTATTCCCATAAAAGGTATTTGAGAATGCTACAATACCAAGTAAGGTCAGAATGCTTGCATAAAATATGTACGATCCCCAACTTCTTGGTTGCTTTTGGTAAACTCTATATGCAGAAACACCAATAGCTGCAATAATGATAATTGTACAACAGATTATGATTGTCTGCAATATGTCTGGAGTTAAAAGTTTTTCAGTTATCATATTCCTATTTTTTATATTTAATTCTCAATATTTTTTATTCCATTTAGGAAGTTTGGAATGTTTTGAATAATAATCTTGAATTAAGGTAGCTTCATAATATGCTGGTAGAAAAAGTTTCTCGTCTATAATAAACCACTTTATATATAAAATTTTTAACTGTTTATCTTCATTCATTTTCTTGATGAAGAATTTTTCTCTACGTATATTTTCTTGCGTATTATTCAAACGCCTTTTTAATGGCTGTTTATCGAAACCTCCATCTGTATGAACTGTTCCTCCTTTTCCAATGTAAAGTAATTCACCTTTAATGGAGTTTGCATATATTTTATAAACTCCATATCCTTTGGGTATTTCTTTTGTTTTTTCTGATAAAGAGTTTCCTATTTCAAAAGTGAAATATCCTTGTTTTATGAATTTAAGATTGTTCATTATAGTTTTAATTGTTAAAATCGTTTATCTTTAGTTCACCTGACATGAGTTTGGGGAGGAGGGTATCGCGAAGCTGAGCAAGTCTTTCTGATTGCATTCCATTTGATTGAATTTTATCATAAAAAACTTTTATCATTTTTTCAAAGTCGGTAGCAATATGAATAGGCGGAATTATAATCTGTTCTTTTTGTATAAATCCATTTATATCAAGATTTTTAATACCTGTTGTACCATTTTCATATGAGAACATTACGCCTTGATTATAAAGCATTTCCCATATATAATATAAGAAAGAAGAATATCCTGATAATGGTTTTATAGCTTTACAAAAATTTGTGCATATAATAGAATTATTATACTTATCTAATAATCTGTTAGAAATTCTACATGCTCGTCCGGTTGATTGAGTTGGACTTCCACCTGAAATTTCAATTACCATATCTCCGTCAATTAGCACTTTTGATTGATAATTCTTTTCCAAAATAAATCGTGTTGGCATATTTCCTTTGTTACCAATTTTTATATCTGGAATATCAGCACCTCTAATACAAAAAACTTTTCTTATGTGATTGCCTTGTGGATGTTCTTTTCCCCAATCACCACTAATGGTATTTTTAATTATATCAGATAATGTACCAACTTTCCATCCTTCTGGTATCATTCCAAGCTCTGAATCTACAAACTTTCCATCCTTAAATGGCTCAAAATCTACAAACCAAGACTTGAATAAAGCTTGTGCCTGCTGTTCTAAATTTGCATTTATGCGGTGATTTAGTTCGATTTTATTATCGAGTATAGATAAGATGTTTACTATATTCTTCTGCTTATTTAAAGATGGTAAAATGATATTAATATTTCCTATTATAGGTACAGTCAAACTAGGTACTGCTGATCCTACATTCAATCCAGCAAAATCAAACTTGCAAATAGCGTAATATAAATATTTAGGATCAGCTAGTTTGGTATTTACAATTGTCCAAAACATCGTATCTACTGTCCAAAAAGGAGTCTCGGTATATATGATATTATTTAAGCTACCTTTACGAGGAATTAATATAGATGGGGAATCATAGATGCTTTGATTTACATATCTCATAATACCACCACTACCATATACAGGAATTATTCCATCATTAAGTTTTTTATGATCTTTTCCATATCTAATGCTTAATAATTCTCCTAATTTATATTTTTTCCACTCTTCCATTCCCATTTATTTTATTGATTTATGAGAAAATATATTATCAATTCTACTTTGTTCTTTCTTAACAAAGGTCAATAACTCTTTTTCGAATACCTTTTGATTATCCAGTATATACTTATTTATCATATAACTATATATACTCATTAAATTTATAGCCTTATCTAAGTCACCTATTTTAAAACTGAGGATTTGATTGGTATTTTGTTCCATTTTGGGATTAATTTCAGCTATCGTCTTTTTCATGGTAGAAATCATCTTCTCAAGTTCGGGCTTGAGGTATGACTGATTCGTCTTAAATGTATATAAATTGCTAAGGATTCTTACCCATTCACCATATTTATAACGTAGATTTCTCAATGCCATTAAAACATCCTTTACAGCTTCTTCTTTATCATATTTCATTAATTGAATACGTAATCTATTATTATCCGAACAGTCTTTTGCAGCCATCTCATCTATAAAATGCCTGTCATCCTCAGTAAAAATTCCATTTGTTAGTTTCACAGAATAATCAACTACAATAATAGCCTGTATAGAATCGTTGATTATCATAATGTTTTTAACCAGTTCGTCTAATCTTTTTTGCTCAATTTCACGTTGAACCAACAAGGTTTGAAACTTTTGGTTGTCTTTATTTTGCTTCACCGATATATAAATAGTTCGGTAGGCTATAATCATGGCTATAACAGTAGCTATTGAACCGATGGCAGTCCAGTCAATCGTACATAAATCCAAATTCATAGGCTAGCTATTAAATCTTAAACCCAATACCCCCCAACTGCTTTCTAATCTCTTCCTCCAACTGGTGCGACTTCTCAAACATTTCAGATAATTCCGAAGTGAGTCGCTCCATTTTTTCCTGGAACGGTTCGCCATCGTCTTCTGCTTCAGCTATGCCTACGTAGCGTCCCGGAGTTAGTATATAGTCCTGCTTTGCCACTTCGTCGAGTGCGGCAACGGCGCAATATCCTTTCTCGTTTTCTAATGTTCCTGCCTGAAAATCGTTGTACGTTTTAGCAATACGCTGGATATCTTCCTTCTCATCCAGTTCACGTAGTTTGCGGGTCACCATTGTTCCCATCTGGCGGGCATCGATGAATAGAATTTTCCCCGTTTGCTTCTTGGCGCGGTTGAGGAACCAGAGGGATACGGGAATACCGGTGGTATAGAATAACTGAGAAGGCATCGCCACAATACATTCTACCAAGTCTGCCTTGATGATATTCTCACGGATTGTGCCTTCACCGCCTGATTGCGAAGAAAGGGCACCATTGGCCAGTACCATGCCGATGCGTCCGTGTGGCGAGAGGTGATGAATCATGTGCTGAATCCATGCAAAGTTGGCATTGCCTGAAGGGGGGATGCCGTATTTCCAGCGTACATCATCTTGCAACTTATCGGCTCCCCAGTCGCTCAAATTGAAAGGCGGATTGGCCAGGATGTAATCGGCTTTAAGGGTAGGGTGCTGGTCATCGAAGAAGGTATCGGCTGCAAACTTGCCTAAATCGGCTTCTATACCGCGAATGGCTAAGTTCATTTGTGCCATTTTCCATGTGGTAGGGTTGCTGTCTTGTCCGAATACAGAGATGTTGTTTATGTTTCCTTGGTGTTCATTGATAAACTTGGCAGACTGTACGAACATACCGCCAGAACCGCAGCAGGGGTCGTATACGCGGCCGCTATAGGGCTGCAACACTTCTACCAGCGTGCGGACAATACAGGCAGGGGTGTAGAACTCTCCGGCCAGTTTGCCTTCAGCCTCGGCAAACTTTGAAAGACAATATTCGTATGTACGGCCCAAAATATCTTTTGAATCGCCGTGTTCTTTCATCTGAATGTTGGTGAAAAGGTCTACCACATCGCCCAGTCGTCTTTTATCCAGCTCGGGGCGGGCAAAGTTCTTGGGCAGAATGCCTTTCAGGCGTGGATTCTCTTTTTCAATTAGGCGCATGGCATTATCTATGGCTGTACCTACTTCGGGGGTATGTGCGGCTTCTGCCACTACAGCCCAGCGTGCTTCTTGCGGTACAAAGAAAATGTTTTCGGAAGTGTATTCATCTTTGTCTTCTTCAAAGCCGTCGCCTTCTTCTACGAGTTCATTGTATTTTGCTTCGAAGCGGTCGGAAATGTATTTCAGGAAAATAAGCCCCAGAACTACGGATTTATACTCAGAAGCATCAAGATTACCTCTTAGAAGGTCTGCTGCTTTCCATATTTCTTTTTCAAAGCCTATATCTGCTGTATTATTTTTCTTTGCCATAAGGTTGTATTGTTTTTTTTCGATGATTAAATTTTTTATGTCTGCACGCAATGTGCAGGCAAATCATACAAAGGTAAAAATATTACGGCACATAGAAGAAGATAGGGTAAAAGAATTTATATGGCATAGATGTAGATATGATTACACCTATATAAAAATATCTCGACACATAGCAGTCAATATCTCGACACAAACGTGGCGAGATATCAGCACGAACGTATCAAGATTTCGTCACGTTCGTGTCGAGGTAAATTTAACTCTGCTTTTACACAAATGCACGAGGCGTCAGACTATAACAGATATTTTACTCTGACTATTAGTCTTTTTATTCGCCTCCAAATCTACGTGAAATCTCTTGGATAACCACGAAAATTAGCAGATTGTCCATGAACAGAGTTCTGATATGACAAAGAAACAATTGGTATATTGTGAATCGAAGACGGGAAATAAATTATTGCAGATATTTTGATTAAAAATTCAGCATCTTTTCTCCAAAATATCATGAAGTTTTAGAGAAAATTTGTACAAAAAGAAAAAGGAACTTCCTGATGAATTATAAAAACAAAACGTTCCGTGCCGAACAATTACACGAAACGTTTCTTATGAAGACCATACATTGTTAATCAATATTGCCTAAATCGAATTTGTGGGGATGTCTTCCCTTGAAATCTTTGAAGTACAGTTTGATTTCACGCATGTCCTTGTCTATGTCCCCGCTGGGCATGATGTACTTTTCGGCGGTGATACATTTCTTTTCATAATCGATGCCGATCAGTACGATAGGAATGTTCGCACCAAGTGCAATGTAGTAGAATCCCTTTTTCCAGTTCGGGTTTGGAGAGCGGGTTCCTTCCGGCGTAATGGCAAGATGAAACTTGTCGCTTGCCTTGACCTGCTTGATGACCTGGTCTACCAGCGAGGTATGTTTGTCGCGGTGTACGGGTATTCCTCCCATCCAGCGGAACAGGATGCCGAGCGGAAAGAAGAACCATTCCTTTTTCATCATGAATCCCGACTCGCGTCCTACGGCACTGATGAACAGTTTGCCGATAATCAAATCCCAGTTGGTAGTATGCGGGGCTGCACAAATGATGCATTTGTCGAAATCCGGGACGGAAACTTTGGCTTTCCATCCCAGTATCTTATAGTAGATAAAGCTGCAAATGGCTTGTTTCATGCTCCTTATTTACCCAGTTCTTCCAGTTTTTTGAAAATAGCTTCCGTGCCGTTGTTGAAGTCTTCTTTCAGTTTTTTGTAGAAACCTTTTACGTTTCCCGGTTCAGTATGGCTGATGCGGCTGATGATGTCCTGGCGCAGATTGACTGCCTGAAGGAACAGTTTGCTCAGTTCTTCGCGGTTTTCATCCTTTGCATTCATGCTTTCTACGATACACAGACCGGCTACGAGGTCGGAAATATAGTTGACATTCTTTTTTAAATTTCTTCTACTAGCCATAGTTTTATTGTTTTATTGGGTTAATAAAATAGATTGATTACGGGGTAAAGATAACATTTTTTTTGCATACGTTTTCATATTTCCGAAAAAAAGGCGAAATTTGCGCATACTGAAATTTATACACCTTATATAAATTAAAAACAATTATGACAAAAAGTGCATTACAAATTGCAAGAGCTGCTTATCAGCCAAAACTGCCTAAGGCATTGAAAGGTGCTGTAAAGGTACAGGAAGGAGAACCTACACAGTCGGTTGCCGATCAGGAAGCAATCAAAAAATTGTTCCCGAACACTTACGGCATGCCGTTGATCAAGTTCGTTGAAGGAGAAGCTAAGGAATATGCTCCTATGAACGTGGGAGTTATTTTGTCTGGTGGCCAGGCTCCGGGCGGACACAACGTTATCTCTGGTCTGTTCGATGGTATCAAGAAACTGAATCCTGCAAATAAATTGTATGGTTTCATCTTGGGTCCCGGCGGATTGGTTGACCACAAATATATGGAATTGACTGCCGATATCATTGACGAATACCGTAACACGGGTGGTTTCGATATTATCGGTTCTGGCCGTACAAAACTGGAAAAAGAAGATCAGTTCGAAAAAGGTTATGAAATCCTGAAGGAACTGGGCATCAAGGCTCTGGTTATTATCGGTGGTGATGACTCTAATACTAACGCTTGTGTATTGGCTGAATATTATGCTGCCAAGAACTATGGTATTCAGGTTATCGGTTGTCCGAAGACTATCGACGGCGACTTGAAGAACGACATGATTGAAACTTCATTCGGTTTCGATACTGCTTGTAAGACTTATGCTGAAGTTATCGGTAACATCGAACGTGACTGTAACTCTGCTCGTAAGTACTGGCACTTCATCAAACTGATGGGACGTTCTGCTTCTCACATCGCTCTGGAATGTGCTTTGCAGGTTCAGCCTAACATCTGTATCATTTCTGAGGAAGTTGAAGCTAAGAACATGTCTTTGGATGACATCGTTACTTATATCGCTCAGGTAGTTGCCGACCGTGCTGCTGCTGGTAACAACTTCGGTACTGTATTGATTCCGGAAGGTTTGATCGAATTTATTCCGGCTATGAAGCGTCTGATCGCTGAACTGAATGACTTCCTGGCTGCTAACGGTGATGAATTCAACAGCATCAAGCGTTCTAAACAGCGTGATTATATCATCAGCAAGCTGAGTCCGGAAAATGCTGCTATCTATGCTTCTCTGCCGGAAGGTGTTGCTCGCCAGTTGTCTTTGGACCGCGACCCGCACGGAAACGTTCAGGTTTCTCTGATCGAAACTGAAAAGCTGTTGTCTGAAATGGTTGGTACTAAGCTGGCTCAGTGGAAGGAAGAAGGCAAGTATGTTGGTAAGTTCGCTGCTCAGCACCACTTCTTCGGTTACGAAGGACGTTGCGCTGCTCCGTCTAACTTCGATGCTGACTACTGCTACTCTTTGGGTTACACTGCATCTATGCTGATTGCTAACGGTAAGACTGGTTATATGTCATCAGTTCGTAACACTACTGCTCCTGCTGCTGAATGGATTGCAGGTGGTGTGCCTATCACAATGATGATGAACATGGAACGTCGTCACGGTGAAATGAAACCGGTTATCCAGAAGGCTCTGGTTAAACTGGATGGTGCTCCGTTCAAAGCTTTTGCTGCTCAGCGTGAAACTTGGGCTAAGGAAACTGATTATGTATATCCGGGTCCTATCCAGTACTTCGGTCCGTCTGAAGTTTGCGACCAGCCGACTAAGACTTTGCAGCTTGAACAAGCTAAATAATAACTCCTTATAGGAAAGAAATCTGTCATTGCCTTCTCTGTCTGCCTTGGCAGACGGAGAGGTGCAGTGACTATTTTTTAATGTAACGATATAAACCTATGACAAAAGAACCGCCCATAACGGTGGTAAACAAGCCTCGTAAAACTGTATCCCGCAAGCGGACGGGTTCTTCTTCGCCGAAGGTTGCTTCGGGTGGACAGAAGAGAAGGACAAGACGCGGCAGGGATCGAAAGAAGATAGCTCGTAAATGGGAAGTTCCATCGTGGATATATTATATTCTGATGGGAGGGGCTGCTGCATTACTGGTCATCGGGTTTTATTATTTCTTTATTCGTCCTTATGCATACAGGTGGAAACCTTGTTATGGAACAAAGGCATATGGCGTATGTCTTCCTTCAGGTTATCAGGTGCATGGATTCGATGTTTCTCATCATCAGGGAGCGATAAACTGGGCTGTGTTGAGTAAAACGCAGTTTACTCCTTTCCCTATTCGTTTCGTTTTTCTGAAGGCTTCCGAAGGCGGAGATTTCAGCGATACGACGTTTGTTCATAATTTCGATCTTGCGCGGCAGTACGGTTTTATCCGTGGAGCTTATCATTTTTATAATCCTAAAACGGATGCTTCGCGGCAGGCAGATTTCTTTATTCATTCGGTTCAGCTGGAGCCGGGGGATCTTCCTCCTGTACTCGATATAGAGAAGCGGGGAGATGATGACGACCGCTTGCGGAAGGATTTGTTGATCTGGCTGCGAAAGATAGAACAGCATTATAAGGTGAAGCCTATTCTTTATACATCCTATAAGTTTAAGACTCGTTATCTGAACGATTCCATCTTCAATACTTATCCGTACTGGATTGCTCATTATTATGTAGACTCGGTAGAATATAAGGGACAGTGGAAGTTCTGGCAGCATACCGATGCCGGTACCTTGCCGGGTATCAAGGAGCAGGTGGACCTGAATGTGTTCAACGGTACACTGGAGGAACTGAAGCAGATGACGATTCCTGTTTCAAGAAAAAGCGATAAATAAGTTTCTGTTTAAGAGTTGTTTTTGCGTTTGCGAAGCTCTTCGGCAAGGCGGTACTGGATGGCTGCTTCCATTTCTTTTCCGGCTTGTGTAAGTGCGTCGCCAAAACATTCGTGTGCTCCGGCGTGCTGAGGCTTCAGGGTGGTGGCTTTGTCGAGGTCGGCAAGGGCTCCTTCTGTATCTCCTGTGTGAAGACGCAGCTTTCCGCGGTTGTAAACGGTCTTGAATTCCATCGGGCGCAGGCGGACAGCTTGGTCCAGACAGGCTTCGGCTTCGTTTATGCGGTCGGCGTTGAACAAAGTAACTCCTTTGCGTACCCACGCATCGGCATAGTCGGGATAGAGTTCGATGGCCTTGTCGTAATTGGCGAGTGCCGCACGGGTATCGTGCATGTGCGTGATACACTCGTTGCCCATCAGGTAGTACTCCTTGGCGTATTTCTGTAAGTTTTTCTGTTGCTCCTGCATTTGTTCCTTCAGGCGTTTGTTGTCTTCACGCAGTTTGTTGATGATGCCGAGCTTTTTCCGGATGAAACGTTGCTGAAGAGGTTTCTCTATGTCGTAACGCGAATGGATGGCTTTGAAGAACTGGTTGAGGAATTCTTCGAAGTTACCTTCGTCGAATGCTTTGACGGCTGCTACATATTGTATGTCGGCTTGTGCCTGTTTCATAGCACGGTCGATAGCCTGCTGGTTGTTGAACCGTTGGGCGAAGGCTACTATTTCGGGACGTACGAAGATGTCGCCGCGGGTTATCTCGCGTTTCAGGCAGATGCCTTCGAGCGAGGTGCAGCGACTCAGTGCCACGTATGCCTGACCGCCGGCGAATACTCCGCCGGTAAAGTCGATGACTACCCGGCTGAAAGTAAGTCCCTGACTTTTGTGTATGGTAATGGCCCATGCCAGTCGGATAGGGTACTGGGTGAAGGTTCCCAGTTCTTCTTCCTCTATTTTCTTCTCCTGTTCGTTGTAACGGTAGCGGATGTTGCTCCAGCTTTCACGGCGGACATCGAACTCCTTGCCGTCTTCGGTAATGACGTATATGATTCCGTCGGCATCGATGCCGGAAATGGTTCCGATGGTGCCGTTTACCCAGCGCTTGTCCGGATCGTTCTTGATGAAGATGATTTGCGCCCCGGGCTTGATGGTCAGTTCCATAAGGGTAGGAAGACTGCTTTCGGGAAACTCGCCGTGAATTTCTCCTTGCAGGGTGACAGCCTCGCCGGGAAGTTCGGCAAGGCGGCGGTCGTTGATGTAGTCTACATTGTCGCGACGTGTGGCAAGAGTGATGTACATGTCGTTTTCGTTTGCCTTTATCGGGGCATTGTAGCGTGTATTCAGCAGTTGAAGATCGGCTGCCCCTGCGGTATTGGTGCGGATATGGTCGAGTACGTTAACAAAGACCTTATCGGTCTGGCGGTAAACTTTCGTCAGTTCGATGGCTACCAGCTCCATTTCGCGGAACACACGCGCGGAAAAGAAATAGGGGTTGGGATAGAAGCGGTTGATGATTTCGCGTTCATCACTCTTTACAACCGGTTCAAGCTGGAAAGCATCGCCCACCAGCAGGAGTTGTTTTCCGCCGAAAGGTTCGCGCATGTTTTGTGAATAGACACGCAGTACCTTGTCGATGAAGTCGATGATGTCGGCGCGTACCATGGAAATCTCGTCGATGATGACCAGTTCGATGTTCTTGATGAGCTTGCGATGGTCGGACGAATACTTCAGAAAACTGTGCAGTTTTCCTCCTTTCAGGCTGAAATTGGGATCGTCGGGCAGCAAGGGGTAGAAGGGAAGCTTGAAGAAACTATGTAAGGTACTTCCTCCTGCATTGATGGCTGCGATGCCTGTAGGGGCAAGTACTACAAACTTCTTTTTGGTTATCTGGCATACATGTTTCAGAAAGGTGGATTTACCGGTACCGGCTTTTCCGGTCAGGAAAACCGACTGGCGGGTGTATTGTATGAGTTTTAATGCATTCTGGAACTCTGCGTTGTCGGTATCTATCGGGGTATATGCCATAAATGAAACTGATTTGCAGACAAAGATACATAAAAAAAGCGGTCGCTTGCGCAACCGCTTAGTTGATTATTTACAACGCCTCTCGGCATTTATCAGATTCTCTCTCAAAGCTGAAGCATTTTCAGCGTTCAGCTTGTTTTTACTTGCTGATTTTATCATTCAGCATTACGTAACCCCAGATCATTGGATCTGCATTTACGATCTTGTGAAAAATGTTTTTTACCTTTTTCATAATGTTATCCTTTCTTTTTTAGTTAAACATTAAATAATACCTAAAAACTTTACCTAAAAACTCTCCGGCGAGCCTCACGGTCGGCCTTCGATCCTTTTCAACCTTTAACCTTAAAAATCTATTCTAAATTAAGTCTAGTATTTATCTTTTATTTATTGTCCTCTTTTGTTTTACACTGCAAATATACGGGTTATTTTAATATGAAATATGTTTTATAGCATATTTATTGCGAAAAGTGCTTCTTTTTTGACCTATATCAAAAAAGTGCTTCCTTTGGTAACTTCCTTGTAACATGCGTGAACATTTCGGAGGGTAAAATGGAAACTGAAGGGTAAGGAGGGATGGGAGAATAGGAAGGAGTTTGCTTTATATATAATAGGTGTAATTCTTGTGAAGCCGAAACAAATCTGTATTCTCTTTATGCTATTAGGCAGATTTTGTGTACTTTTGCGACTTCAATAATTAAACAAAGCTAAAATCAATGAAAAAACCATTCTTATTAGTTCTTTTTATGTGCTGTTTGGCGGGAGTAGCAAAGGCACAGAACATCCAGTTGCATTATGATTTAGGACGTGCCATGTACAACTCGCTGTCGGATCGTCCGTGGGTTACCACTACCGTTGAAATGTTTAAGGCAGACAAATGGGGTAGTACTTATTTCTTTGTCGATATGGACTATACGGATAAAGGTGTAGCTTCTGCTTATTGGGAAATCAGTCGTGAACTGAAGTTCTGGAAGGCTCCTGTTTCGGCACATGTGGAATATAACGGCGGATTGAATTATATCAATAATGCGTTCTTGGGTGGTGCTGCATATAACTGGAACAGTGCTGACTTCTCGCGTGTGTTTGGCTTGCAAGTATTATATAAGTATATTCAGAAGAATGATAAGCCCCATAACTTTCAGTTGACGGGTACTTGGACAATTAACTTCTGCCAGAACAAATTTACTTTCAGCGGATTTGCTGATTTTTGGCGTGAAAAGCATTTCGATGTTCACGGAAACGAACATAACTATATTTTTATAAGTGAGCCTCAGTTTTGGGTGAACTTAAATAAGTTTAAGCATGTGAACGATGATTTGAACCTGAGTGTGGGTACGGAATGGGAGCTGAGTACGAATTTTGCTACACGTAACGGATTCTATTATATCCCGACTCTGGCTATGAAGTGGACTTTTTGATAAGTATTTCTAATTTTATAGTATTATGTTAGAGAAATTGTTTGGCTTCGACCGGAAAGTGACTCGCGTGCGTACCGAAATATTGGCAGGTATCACTACTTTCCTGACGATGGCCTATATCCTTGCAGTGAATCCGAATATCCTGAGTGCGACGGGGATGGATAAAGGAGCGCTGTTTACGACGACGGTAATAGCTTCGGCTTTTACGACTTTGCTCATGGCTTTTTATGCCAAACTGCCTTTTGGACTGGCTCCAGGTATGGGGCTGAATGCCTTTTTTGCTTATACGGTTTGTTTGACTTTGGGTTACTCGTGGCAGTTTGCGCTGACGGCTGTATTGCTTGAAGGAATTATCTTTATCCTGCTGACTATTACAAACCTGCGTGAAAAGATTGTGGATGCCTTGCCTGCTACGCTGAAAAATGCGATTGGAGCGGGTATCGGTTTGTTTATTGCTTTCTTGGGTTTGCAGAATGCTGGTATTATTGTGAACAATGATGCTACTCTTATTTCGCTGGGCGATATTACTTCCGGTTCTGCGCTGCTGGGTATCATCGGTTTGCTGATAACTTCGGTCTTGCTGGTTAAACGGGTACGTGGTGCGCTGCTCTTTGGTATTTTGCTGACAACGGTTATCGGTATTCCAATGGGGCTGACGCATATTAATGGTATTGTAAGTGCTCCTCCTTCTATCGAGCCTATTTTCTTCCAGTTTCAGTGGGAGCATATCTTTACTAAGGAAATGGTAATTGTGGTATTTACTTTCTTGTTTGTGGATATGTTTGATACAATCGGTACGCTGGTTGGGGTAACAACAAAAGCTGGTATGGTGACCAAAGACGGTAAGATTCCTCATCTGAAGCAGGCTTTTCTGGTCGATGCCATAGGTACTACCGTAGGTGCTATGCTGGGAACCAGTACCATTACGACTTTTGTGGAGAGTGCTTCGGGAGTAGGCGAGGGTGGACGCAGCGGCCTGACTGCTTTTGTTACAGCTGTCTGCTTCTTGCTGGCTTTGTTTCTGGCTCCTTTCTTCTTGGCTGTTCCGGGAGCTGCTACGGCTCCGGTGTTGATTTTGGTAGGACTGATGATGATGTCGTCTATCAAGAAAGTTGACTTGACAGAGTATTCGGAAGCTATTCCGGCATTTATCTGCATTATTTTCATGCCGCTGGCTTATAGTATATCAGATGGTATCGTGCTGGGTATGATTAGTTATGTGCTGATTAACTTGTTGTGTGGTAACTATAAGAAGCTGACTCCGGCAATGTATATTCTGTCGGTTATCTTTGTGTTTAAGTTCTTTATGTAGCAAATCTTTCCTGTCTGTTTAAGGAAAATTGTAAATTGACATATAAAAAAGCATGTGAAACGAGGTCTTGGAACTTGTTTCACATGCTTTTTTTATTGTTTTGTGCACCGAGAAGATTGTGGCTATTTATCGGGTGATGATGGTTGGATGTATGGAATAGAAATTGGTCTATTGTTTGTTTATGCCAGATGACTCTCGATATATTGCATGATTTCTTCTTTCGAGTCGGGATGAAACCAGGCTATGTCTGGATCACGTTTAAACCAAGTAATCTGTTTGCGTGAGTAAATACGTGAATTTTGTTTGATTTTCTCTATGGCGAAAGGTAATTCCCATTCTCCGTCGAAGTACTTGAATAACTCCTTATATCCTACGGTATTCAGAGAGTTCAGGTGACGGTATGGGTAAACTTTACGGGCTTCATCCAAGAGTCCTTCCTCCATCATGATATCTACCCGGCGATTTATGCGGTCGTATAGTTCTTCTCTATCTCGTTTCAGGCCGATTTTCAAGATATGAAACGGGCGTTCCTTTTTAGTTTGTGTGCGAAAAGAAGTATAGGTCTTGCCCGTCATATAGCATATTTCCAGTGCATGTATTACACGTTTTGGGTTTTTCTGGTCGACGATATTATAATATTCCGGATCGAGAATCTTTAGTTCTGCACACAATCTGTCCAGACCTTCCTGTTCATACCGTTCCAGCATAAGCTGACGTGTTTCGTTGTCTACGGTAGGAATATCGTCTATTCCCTTGCATACGGCATCGACATACATCATAGAGCCTCCCGTAAGTACTACAACTGGTTTTTCCTTGAATAGTTCTTCCAGTTTTTTCAAGACCTCGGTTTCATATTGAGCTGCACTATAATAGTCGTTCAGTTGTAATGTCCCGACAAAATAATGTGGAACACGTGCCAGTTGTTCCGATGTGGGAGCTGCTGTTCCTATTTTCAGGTCGGCATAAAGCTGGCGTGAGTCTGCTGAAATAATAGAGGTGTGGTATGTTTCGGCAATCGACAGGCTTAAATCTGTTTTTCCAATACCTGTTGGCCCTATCAGTACAATCAGTGTTGGTTTACTCATACTTTGTCGTTCTGGCATATTAAGAAAAAGGAGGAAGAACCTCGTCGATAAACTTTCTGTTCGAGATTGTTCCTCCTCCGGCTGATGGAAAACATGGAATGTGCTTCCCATCTGATATTTATTATTGGATTAATATTTGTCTTCGTCGTAAGGATTGCCTCCACCTCCTTGCATGTCGAAACCTTCAGGGTCGAAGTCTTCCATGTCGAAATCTTGGTCGCCGTAGAAGTTTTCGTCCAGATCGAGAGAAGTGTTGGTATTCATCTGTTCGTCGAAATCGATAGTTTGTTTAGGAGGATTACCTTCCTTGCGTGAACAAGTTGCATGTTGTAAGTCCTTGCCTGTGATGATTTCCGATAACTCTATGAAGAATACACGTTCGGCCAGTGGGTCGAATACGTAAAGTAATTTCTGCTTTTCGTCTTCCAGCAACTCGTTCAGCGGAGTATCTTTCATTACAAATGTATCCTCTTCTGAACTTCCGTTGCCCATATCTTCCAACGTAATCTCGATTTCTTTTTCCCAGTCATCATCACAGATGAAGAAAGAGGTCATCTGATCGTCTTTATAACCAGTACATTTTAATATAGCTTCGTGTAAATCGTAAAATGAAGCTTCTGAGTCGATTTTTATTTCTCTCAAGAAATCATCGACTTCGTCGGATATGATTCTGAATTTGTATACCATTGTCTTTATTGTTTAGTATTTTCATTGATGTGGTAAAGATATAAAAATTTCTTTATCGGATGATTCCTCTTCCCGAATTTTCAATGAAAGAAACAATATATTCAATTTCCGGAGTCATGGGGACTTCTTCACGGATTTGTTGCAAGGCATCACTTACATTCTTTCCGCTGTTGTAAATAATGCGGTATGTATTATGTATATTCTCAATCAGTTCGTTTGAAAATCCGCGACGACGCAGTCCTACAATATTGATTCCGCTGTATGCAATAGGTTCACGACCGGCAATAATGTAGGGAGGGATATCTTTACTAAAACGGCATCCGCCTTGAATCATGACATATCCTCCTACACGGCAAAACTGATGCATCAGAACATTTGCACTAACAATTGCATTGTCGTCAATGATGATTTCTCCTGCCATTTTGGTTGAGTTTCCAATGATACATCCGCTTCCCACAGTTGCATCGTGGGCAACGTGTACGCCTTCCATAAGCAGGTTATTGTTACCTACAATTGTTCTTCCTTTTGCAGCTGTGCCTCTGTTGATTGTTACATTTTCACGGATTGTATTGTTGTCTCCTATTTCGGCAGTTGTTTCTTCTCCACGGAATTTTAAATCTTGCGGAATGGCTCCGATGACTGCTCCTGGGAAAATGCGATTATTGTTTCCGATACGTGAACCATATAAGATGTTTACATTGGGCATAATTGTGTTATTATCGCCTATCACTACATTCTTATCGATAAACACAAACGGACCTATTTCTACATTTTCTCCTATTTTAGCTTCTGGATGTATGTATGCTAATGGGCTGATCATATTTGTATAATGAAGAATTAAGTATTAAGGGTATAAATTGGGGATGAAGAATTAAGCTGGCTGTTAATTCTTCATCCTATATTTCAATAATATAATTGTTCTATTGGTTTTTTACTATTTGTGCCATGAATTCAGCTTCACAGACAATTTTCTCACCTACAAAGATATAACCTTTCATAGTCGAAATTCCGCGTCGTATCGGAGCCATCAATTCTACACGGAAAATCAATGTATCTCCTGGTACTACTTTCTGACGGAACTTTACATTATCTATTTTAAGGAAGTAGGTAGAATATTTTTCCGGATCGTCCAGCGAGTTTAATACAAGCAGACCTCCTACTTGTGCCATTGCTTCTACTTGAAGAACTCCCGGCATGACAGGTTCTTTGGGGAAATGACCGACAAAGAACGGTTCGTTGGATGTGACGTTCTTTACTCCAACGATATGATTGGCTCCAATTGCTATCACTTTATCTACCAACTGGAATGGGTAGCGGTGAGGAAGTAGCTCACGGATACGGTTTACATCCATTATGGGAGCTTCGTTGCAATTGTATACAGGTGCCTGAATTTCATGCAGGCGTATTTCTTTACGTATTTGACGTGCGAATTTGTTATTGATGGTGTGTCCTGGACGAGTTGCAATGATGCGTCCTTTTATCGGCTTACCTATTAATGCTAAGTCGCCTATAATGTCGAGAAGTTTATGGCGTGCTGGTTCGTTCGGCCATACCAATGGAATGTGATTGATATATCCTAACTGACTTGCATCCATATGAGGAACGCCCATAACATCGGCAAGCTTGTCGAAGTTTTCTTGTGTCATTGGTTTTTCGTAGATAACAATGGCATTATCCAAATCGCCGCCTTTGATTAAGCCTGCATTGAGCAGGGGCTCTATTTCCCGAACAAATACGAATGTGCGTGCAGATGCTATCTCGGTAGGGAAGTCTGCCATATTCTCCAGTGTAGCATACTGGTTGGTTAGTATCTGTGAATCGTATGAAATCAGTGTATTAACGCTGAACTTGTCGTCGGGAAGTACTGTGATAGATGAGCCTGTTGCTTCATCACGGAACTCGATTTTTGATTTGATGATATAGAAGTCTTTAGGAGCATTTTGTTCTTCTATGCCTACACGCTTAATGCATTCTACGTATGCTTTGGCACTTCCATCCAAAATCGGGAATTCCGGACCATTGACTTGTATTAAACAGTTGTCTATTCCTGCAGCATAAAGTGCAGCCATGGCATGTTCTACGGTACTTACTTTTACCCCGTTCTTGGCCAGAACTGTACCGCGGGTTGTGTCAACTACATTTTCAGCAACAGCATCAATGACTGGCTGATCATCTAAATCTATTCGCTGAATCTTATACCCGTGATGTTCTGGGGCAGGATTGAATGTAACAGTTAGTTTGACTCCTGTATGAAGTCCTTTACCATTCAGTGAGAAACTGCCTTTTAATGTTTGTTGTTTCAACATGGGTTTATTTATTAAGTTGTTTTTTTAGTTCTTCAATTTCCTTTTGTAGTCGGCCTAATTCAGTATACATATCGGGAAGTTTCTTGAATATAGCAGATGAACGTGCAAACTGTTTGGGCTCAATAGCAGGATATCCCATCAGGGTACTGCCTGATTTGGTATTTCCTGGTATGCCGGATTGTGCACCGACTGTTACATGATCTCCTATTTTTATATGTCCGGCTATACCGACTTGTCCGCCGAACATACACCATTCTCCGATTTTTGCAGAACCGGCTACGCCACCTTGTGAAGCCATAACAGTATGACTTCCGACCTCTACATTGTGTGCCAATTGAATCAGATTATCGAGCTTTGCTCCCTTATGAACGATTGTTGCTCCCATTGTAGCACGGTCTATACATGTATTGGCTCCAACCTCTACATTGTCTTCAATGATGGTGATGCCAATTTGTGGAATTTTCTCATAGCCTTCCGGCGAGGGGGCGAAACCAAATCCATCGGCTCCTATAACTGCTCCTGCATGAATGATACAGTTATTTCCGATACGGCAGTCATGGTATATTGTAACTTGTGGGTATAAAGTGGTATTTTCTCCTATTTTGGCATGAGAGCCGATGGTGACATGAGGATGTATGTATGAGTTGTCTCCAATTTCAGCTCCGTCTTCGATGCAAGCAAAAGGACCTATATAAACATTATTACCGATTTTTGCTTTCGGAGAAATAGAAGCTAAAGGATCGATACCTGTTTTTTTAGGTTTGCTCATTTCATATAAAGTCATCAATTTGGCAAGACTTTCATAAGCATTGTCCACTTTGATAAGAGTAGCTTTTATTTCATGCTCCGGTTCAAAGTCTTTATTGACCAATACAATGGATGATTGGGTATTATATATGAAATGTGTATATTTCGGATTGGATAAGAATGATAATGCTCCGGGAATGCCTTCTTCTATCTTTGCGAATGTATGTACGGTAGCATTTTCATCTCCTATAATCACTCCTTGGATATATTCTGCAATTTGCTTGGCTGAAAACTCCATAATTGATTCTTTTGTTCTTTTTTACTTTAATTGTTCTGCTTTTTTGATGTCTTTAAATGACATACGTGTTGTTAATTATGCAAATTACGTGTTTTTTTTTTATATATCCGTGTAAAATTCCAAATATTTATCTGTTCTGTGTTGGAAAAGTGTTCTTTTTTATCTCTATAATGAAACAAAAAACTGCCTTCTGTAGTGTGGCTCAGAAGACAGTTTTTATGTGGATTTAACAAATTGTCCTGTATGCAGGTTGAAAATCTCTTTTTGGAAACTTATTTTATAGAATAGCTTTCAATTGTTCACTCATTTGTAACTGTACTTTATGAGCTTCTTCACCGGCTACTTTTGCAAAGTTTTCTGTTTTGTCTGCATAAATGATGGCACGGCTGGAATTAACAATCAGTCCACATTCTTTAGTCATTCCGTATTTGCATACTTCTTCCAATGAACCACCTTGTGCGCCGATACCTGGAACTAACAGAAAGTGATTGGGGACTATTTTGCGGATGTCTTCGAACATACGTCCTTGAGTAGCTCCTACAACGTACATCATATTCTGGTCATTAGCCCACTCTTGAGACTTGCGTAATACTTTTTCGAACAAGCGTTCTCCATCAGTATCGGTAGTCAACTGAAAATCATGTGAGCCTTTGTTTGAGGTAAGAGCAAGCAGGATAACCCATTTCCCTTCATAAGTAAGGAAGGGGGTAACGCTGTCTTCTCCCATATAAGGTGCTACAGTTACGGAATCAATATTGAGTTCTTCGAAGAAGGTACGTGCGTACATAGCTGAAGTATTGCCAATATCTCCTCGTTTGGCATCAGCTATGATAAACTGGTCTGGATAGTTCTTTTTGATGTAGTCTACAGTTTTTTCAAATGCTATCCATCCTTTTACTCCCATACTTTCATAAAAAGCCAGATTTGGTTTATATGCAATACAATAAGGGGCTGTCGCATCAATGATAGCTTTATTGAATGCGAAGATAGGATCTTCTTCTTTTAGCAAATGTTCTGGTATTTTTTTGATGTCAGTATCTAATCCGACGCACAAAAAAGATTTTTTGTTTTTGATGTTTTCAAATAATTGTTGCTTGTTCATATTTATTGCTTTTTAAGTTTGTATGTTACTGTTATTTACTAAATAAATATCCGTCTATACTTATCTCCATACTCTTCTTTGTTTTGTCAACAGAGAAACTGGTCAGTATAAATGTCTTTTGACTTGAGTTACACTTCAGTTCGGAAGGAGGCATTTCGCCGTGCTTATATTGACTCAGTGATTCGAGAGTCTGGTAATTAATGTAAACTGTATCGTTTTCCTGAGTTATTTTAACGGAGAGCATATTTTCCTGTTCTTCCTTGTTAATGATTTGATATTGATGTACTGCTTGTAATTTTTTATATCCGACAGGTATGTCAATCAATGCGTTTGAGGCAATTGCCCCCGAATATGAAACGATTGCTTGAGTTTCTTGTTGGTTTTTAAACTCAGTGCGGAGCATGTACAATGAAACATCCTCGTCAATCCATTGGCTGATACTTTCTTTTCCAAACCATTCGTAAAGATAAATAAATTTTTCATTTATTTGTTGTGCTCTTTCTGGAGAAAATGTTTTTAACCATTGAGTATATTTATCTTGTGAGAAGGGGAGGTCTTCTGTCGGTATTTGAGTTTGAATGATTTTGCTTATTTCGTTTTGGATTTTATGTTTTGTTATACTGGCATAATTGACAGGTAAAACAGATGTCAATAGAAAAATAATAGAAAAAGATATTGGAATCCAACTAACTCTTCTTGCTTTACTTATAATCAGAATAATGCATACACAGTAACACCAGATATTCAGTGTTATCAAATAAAGTCTATTGATGGTTATTCCATAATCATTAAAACGTCGCACAATACCTATGGTCATTAAAAAAAGTAAGGGGAGTATGAATAAAGGCAGCCAGCGAGCAATCAGATTATCAAAGCGTTTTTGTTGTGCTATTCGGTTGGGATAAAGTCCGAATTCGATAACGATACATCCAGTCATCAGGGTTATAACCAACCATGAAACCCATCCTATCGGTAGTTCCCAGTTTATCAATATGCGAAATGCGTAAATGTAAAGTACAATCAGATAACCTCCTGTCAATGGAAGGAACAGATAATGGATGACACCGTTTAAGAAGGAATGTTGTAACGGGCGTGTGTTATGCTTTTCTTGTTTTTGGGGAAGTAAACCTAAAAACAAAAACATGGATAAACACACGTTGCAGAGAATCACAATGTAGAGATAACTTTGTGATTCTATTTTTAAATTGAATAATTTATGTACAGATAGCATTAGGAAGCAGATTCCGCCACTCATAATGCATCCTATAACGTTGGCTGTAACACATGATGTGATACTTGATATAGCAAAGTTCCAGCTTGGAATGTCGTTTTTCTCTTTAAGAAAAGAAAGGAAGAATATAGAGAGGCCGATTGCCCAAAGACCTGCAGCATGGGCGATTCCTATTTCTGTAAATGATTTCTCATATGAATAAGAATAAAGATAAATAGTGTCGAGTATGAGGAGTAAATTCATTCCTGTCTGGATACCAATCTTAGGGATGATACTTTTCATCTCTTCACACCACAGGTGCAAAGTTAGCGATAATAAAGTACCTACAGAAAGATAATATGCAATAATCCAGTGTAGTTTTTTATTATCATCATGGTTGGATACAAAGTAACAGAGATAACATGTTAGGGCTATTGTGAAAAATAGAGTAACCGGGAAGCGCTTCAAATTACTTTGAAGCGTTCCGTTAAAAGTCTGAATAGTTTTCTGTAACCAATGTCCTGACATTTGTATAAGACCCTCAGTGATTATAGTTCACTTTCTTTCAATCGTTCTGCATTTTCAGCAACAATTAGATGGTCAATACAGTCTTGAATATCTCCATCCATAAAGGCTGCTAAATTGTATATGGTATAATTAATGCGGTGATCAGTTATACGACCTTGCGGATAGTTATATGTACGTATTTTAGCAGAGCGGTCTCCTGTGCTCACCATGGTCTTTCGTTTTGAAGCGATGTCATCGATATATTTCTGATGTTCTTTATCATAGATAAAGGTACGCAAACGGCTGAGAGCACGTTCCTTGTTTTTGGGCTGGTCGCGGGTTTCGGTACATTCAATAAGAATTTCTTCTACGATACCTGTATTCGGATTTTTCCAGTTATAACGCAAGCGTACTCCTGATTCTACCTTGTTTACATTCTGCCCTCCGGCACCACCGCTTCGAAACGTATCCCATTTTATTTCTCCTTCGTTGATTTCTACATCGAATGGCTCAGCCTCAGGGAGCACAGCGACAGAAGCTGCTGAAGTGTGGACACGTCCTTGAGTTTCTGTAGCAGGTACGCGCTGTACGCGGTGTACGCCCGATTCATACTTCAGGGTACCATATACTTTATCTCCGGTAACGGAGCAAATGATTTCCTTAAAACCGCCGGCTGCTCCTTCATTGGCACTGGATACTTCCAGCTTCCAGCCTTTGCGTTCGCAGTACTTGGAATACATACGGAACAAATCTCCCGCAAAGATAGCTGCTTCATCTCCACCTGTACCACCACGAATTTCCAAAATGGCGTTGCGGTCATCTTGCGGGTCGGCTGGTACCAGCAGAAGCTTAATTTCTTCTTCCAATGCTGGAATACGAGCTTCGCAGGCAGCTGCTTCTTCACGTGCCATTTCCTTCATTTCCGGATCGCTTTCAGCCATCATCATTTTGGCTTCTTCCAGTCCGTTAAGGCATTGCAAGTATTCTTTGCGAGCAGCCATCAGGTCACCCAATTCCTTATATTCTTTGGTTAGTTTGACGTATCGTTTTTGGTCGGCTATTACGTTTGGGTCTGTAATTAAGGTTGAAACTTCCTCAAAACGAGATACCAGACCATCCAATTTTTCTAATAATGTATTGTTTTCTGCCATTCTAGTGGAATGCTTATATTGAAGTCTTTAAAAAAAGTTAGTTGTTTACCATAATCTGCCGTAGGCTGTTCGGGTAAAGAAAACCAACAATATGAATCCGAGCAAGATGAAAGGTAAGTCCCTTTGGGCTTTCCATTGAAAATCTTTAATGCCAAAGTATTTTCCAAAAATAAAGAAAGAAACAAAATTGGGGAGTCCAAAACTTATCGTTTTTAGAAAAGGAGAGTCAAATTCAATGCTAAGATATAAAAGGACAAACCATAAAACGAGAGAGTTCGATAAGACATCCTTGTTTTTCTTGCGGTTTCATATAATCGTAAGAATAAGAACAAGTGAGGCAGGTTCGCTACACATCCTGCCTCTTCTTGCCTTTGGGGTAATTAATATTTGAATTCTCCGAATTCTGAACGGATAATCAATTCTTTGTGATCGCTCTCTTCGATACGTCCGATAATCTGTGCATCGATGTTGAACGATTTACTGATTTCGATAACCTGTTCTGCATGTTCAGGTGACAAATATACTTCCAGACGATGTCCCATGTTGAATACCTTATACATTTCGTCCCAATCGGTGCCACTCTGTTCTTTGATGGTACGGAACAAAGGAGGAACGGGGAAGAGATTGTCTTTGATGACACGGCAGTTGTCGTCTACAAAGTGAAGAACCTTCGTCTGGGCACCTCCTGAACAATGAACCATACCGTGGATTTGTGGACGTAGAGCATCCAATAATTTCTTAACAACCGGAGCATAAGTACGTGTCGGAGAAAGAACCAGTTTGCCAGCATCCAGTGGAGAACCTTCTACGGCATCCGTCAATTTCAGCTTACCGCTGTAAACCAATTCTTCGGGTACAGCATGATCATAGCTTTCCGGATATTTCTCTGCCAGATATTTGCTGAATACATCGTGACGGGCGCTGGTCAGACCGTTACTACCCATACCGCCGTTGTATTCTTTCTCGTAAGTAGCTTGTCCATATGAAGCCAGACCTACAATTACATCGCCCGGACGGATATTGGCGTTGTTGATGACATCAGCACGTTTCATACGGCAGGTTACCGTACTGTCGACGATGATAGTACGGACCAAATCGCCTACATCGGCAGTTTCGCCACCTGTAGCATAAACGCCAACTCCCATTTCTCTCAGTTCGGCAAGCAGTTCGTCTGTTCCGTTAATGATAGCCGAAATTACTTCTCCTGGTACAAGCAGCTTGTTACGACCGATAGTAGAAGATACTAATATATTATCTACAGCTCCCACGCACAATAAATCATCAATATTCATAATCAGTGCATCTTGTGCGATACCTTTCCATACAGACAAGTCACCTGTTTCTTTCCAATACAGGTAAGCCAGCGATGATTTTGTTCCGGCACCGTCTGCATGCATGATATTGCAATACTCAGGATCACCTCCTAAAATGTCAGGAATGATTTTGCAGAAAGCTTTTGGGAAAATACCCTTGTCAATGTTTTTAATGGCGTTATGTACATCTTCTTTTGAAGCAGAAACGCCGCGCTGCATGTATCGTTGATTGCTCATGAGATATTAGTTGTTTGTTTTTCGTTCATTTGAATGTGCAAAAGTACGGATTATTTTGCTTATGTCCTATCGTTTTTCAGGTTTTGTTACATCACTTGCTGTGAATGGACGATTCATTTCCAGTGGACTACTTTCATTTCCGCATCGGTCTACAGCAGTTACCGCCCAATAGATACGTTCTGCCCATGGTACTTCAGGATAAAATGTATAACAGGTTAAATCAGTGCGTATTTCTATCAAGTTAGAAGGTTGGCTGATGTCTACCGGATAAGTATTTGAGGCATAAATCCTATAATATACGGACGTTGAGAGATTATCGGATGATGCACTCCAGCTTAATTTAACTCCTTTATTAAGTGGCATAAAATAAGGGCTTTTCGGAGTTGATGGAGCTATACTGTCTATCCAGGTCATAGGAGGCACAACTGCTGGCTGAGTGTAAAAATATTCTTTTAGTTCGTCTAGTAACCCTTTCGTGTTGTTCATAAGAAAGCGATTGCGGAAATAAGCTTGTCCATCCATATTGATATTTCTCAAGAAATAAATTTGCCGGATGACCTCATCTAGTTGCCAGTTTTGTTCTTTAGGATGAAGAAAATAAATACCTAATCCGGGAATAATCCAACGCCCGTTTTTATTTTCTTGCCAATCTAAGGCAAATGGATAAAAATGATTTCCTTGGAAATACATCATAGGGAATAAGGCATCGTGTATACCCTCTTTCAGCCATTGGCGTGCATCCTGGTAAACAACTTCGTATGCATTCCATCCTCTTGAGGGGTATCGTCGGGTATCGTTATATTTCCCAACCGGAGAACTACTTACTTTTACCCATGGCTTTAGAGATTTTGTTTCCATATATATACGACGTACTATGCGGGTTATATTGTTTCTTCTCCATTGTTGCAACTGTTCTTTTTTACCGTATTTACGATAAGTGTTTTGGTCAGGAAAATCTTTAGCTTGTTCTGGATAACGAATATAATCCAAATGAATCCCATCTATGTCGTATCGTGAAACTATTTCACGAACAATACTTGCAAGATAATTATCTGTTTGGGGATTCCCGGGATCCAGATACCATGTACCTTTATATAGCTTGCAAATAGAAGGTTGTTTTTTGGTGATTGATTTCTTGCCTAAAAGCTGAACTTGTCTGGTATTCCCGATAGGGATAGTAACAATCCATGCATGTAGTTCCATGCCACGCCGATGACATTCTTCTATAGCGAACTGTAAAGGGTCATACTTGGGATTGCCTCCCTCATGACCGGTCAGTGATTCTGTAAATTGTTCAATATCGGATGGATAAATGACATCTCCTCGTAATCGGGTTTGCAATAATACGGTATTAAAGTTAGCTCGTTTCAATGCGTCAAGTGTTTTGCACAATTCCTGTTTCTGAAGCTCGATACCTTTGGGCGACGTAGCTTTCTGTGAAGGCCAGTCTAAGCCCCCTAATGTAGTAAGCCAGGTAGCTCGTATTTCGTATTTAGGCTGGGAGTATGCAAAGGCTGGTGTAAAGAGTCCGATAATAAAGATGTAAATAGTAATAAGTCTGTTGTACATAATTTTGATTTTTAGTGTTGCAAAGATAACAATATGTTCTTTTAAATTGTTACTTTTGCGCTCACTTAAATACTTTTTATTATGATAACTTTTAGCATAGCTTTAATTCTGTTATTGGTCGGCTACTGGATATACGGAAGTTATATCAATAAGTTGTTTGCTCCCGATCCGAACCGTAAAACTCCTGCTTTGACCATGACTGATGGAGTGGACTTTATTCCTCTTCCGGCATGGAAAATTTTTATGATTCAATTTTTGAATATTGCGGGGCTGGGGCCTATTTTTGGCGCTATTATGGGGGCGCAGTTTGGAACGGCATCTTATCTCTGGATTGTTTTTGGGACTATCTTTGCAGGTGCTGTACACGATTTTCTGGCTGGGACACTATCTCTTCGTCATTCAGGTGAGAGTTTACCTCAAATCATTGGGCGATATTTAGGTAGCGGAACACGGAAAGTAGCATGCATTTTTACTGTTTTGTTGATGATATTGGTAGGAGCTGTATTTGTTTCAGGACCGGCGGAATTATTGGCAGGTATGACTCCTGATTCTTTGGATGTATATTTTTGGGTTATTGTTATATTCCTATATTATATATTGGCAACAATGATGCCAATTGATAAGATTATAGGTAAAGTATATCCATTATTTGCTTTTGTGTTGCTTTTTATGGCTGTTGGTATTTTGGTTATGCTTTATGTAAAGAGTCCCGATTTACCAGAAATATGGAATGGATTTGGAACGAAGTACGAGCGTAATCCTATTTTCCCGATGATGTTTATTTCTATTGCCTGTGGAGCTATCAGTGGTTTTCATGCTACTCAATCTCCGCTGATGGCACGATGTATTACTAATGAAAAATATTGTCGTCCGGTTTTTTACGGAGCAATGGTTACGGAAGGTGTAGTTGCTTTGATCTGGGCTGCAGCGGCAACTTACTTCTTTCATGAAAATGGAATTATAGATGAAGTGACTGGAGTTGCGTATTCTGGTGCAAAAGTAGCGACAGATATATCGAAGGACTGGTTAGGTGCCTTTGGCGGTATTTTGGCTATTCTTGGAATTGTTGCAGCTCCTATAACCAGTGGAGATACAGCATTACGCTCTGCACGTTTGATTGTTGCTGATTTTTTTCATGTAGAACAGCGTAGTATACGTCGACGTCTACTTATTTGCATACCTATATTTTTAATAACGATAGGTTTGTTGGTTTATAGTTTTGGTGATGCCGAAGGTTTTAAAATAATCTGGAGATATTTTGCCTGGTGTAATCAGACTTTAGCTGTCTTCACTTTATGGGCAATTACGGTGTGGCTTGTATATGAAAAGAAGAATTATTGGGTTACTTTGATACCAGCTCTGTTCATGACTGCTGTATGTTCTACCTATATATTAATAGCTCCCGAAGGTCTTTCTTTATCTGGTACCTTGTCTTATTCTTTGGGTATAGTTTGTGTTCTGATTGCTGTAATCTGGTTTACCCTATGGTATAGGAAGGTGAGAAAGTCCTATCTTCGATAGAATTTTTTTGAAATGTTTAAGCTGAACTTATGGATGTGAATCCATATATGTTTATGAAGAAATTAATGTCTTGCCAGAGATGAACGGGGCTATTGGGATAGAACTTGTAATTTTTTCTATGGCAAGGCATTGTTTTTATTATAGAAAAAGTTTCCTGTAAGCATGATAAAATGGTGAAAAACTACAATGGATTACTTTTCATGGTGTTTTTTTGTTACTTTTGCGCCTATCAATATCTTTTAAAATTATGGCAAAGAAATTTCTATTAGCATTTATTTTATTAATAAGCTGTCTTAATGTCGCTCATGCACAGTTTGAAGAGGGCAAGTGGTATCTGAATACTTCTCTCACGGGATTAGATCTTTCTCATAGTAAATATGAAGGGACCAACTTCGGTTTTCAGGTTGCTACAGGAGCTTTTGTCTTGGATAATTTATCGGTCTTGGTAAATTTCAAGGGTGAATATGTGGAAAATGGTATGGATGAAACCAGTATAGGAGCAGGGGCAAGATATTATTTGTCGAGTTGTGGCTTGTACGGGGGATTAGGACTGGCCTATAAACATTTATCGAATAGTGTAAACCGTAAGGACTTGGTTTGTCTGACTCCGGAAGTGGGTTATGCTTTTTTTCTGAATGGAACAATTACCGTGGAGCCAGCTGTATATTACGATTTGAGCTTCTCAAATTGTTCAGAATATAGTAAGTTAGGGTTCAAGATTGGGTTTGGTTTTTATTTCTGATTTTAATATATCTAAGTGATGAAAAAAGTATTTGTGTCGCTCGCTTTGCTCGTCGGAGTATCAGGGAGTTTGTTTGCGCAGAAAAAAGGGTTCGACTATAAGTTCTATGGTCAGGTGCGTACAGATTTATTTTATAATACTCGGTCTAACTCTGAGACTGTAGACGGATTATTTTATATGTATCCGTTGGATGAAGTAAAGGATCCGAATGGACATGATTTAAATAGTGTTGGTAATGGTAATTTCTATACGTTATATACTCGTCTGGGAGTTGATGTAGCTGGTCCGATGTTGGGAAAAGCCAAGACATCTGCAAAGGTCGAAGTTGATTTCCGTGGTTCGGGTACTACTTATTCATTGTTTCGGATTCGTCACGTTTATTTTAATCTCGATTGGGGAAAATCTGCTTTGTTGGTAGGGCAGACCTGGCATCCGTTATATGGCGATGTAGCTCCTGAAATATTAAACTTGAATATGGGAGCACCTTATCAGCCGTTTAGTCGTGCTCCACAGATTCGCTACCGTTTTACCTCTAAGAGTTTTATGCTTACAGCTGCTGCTATATGGCAGTCTCAATACCTGTCTGTTGGTCCAAAGACGAATGTCCCGGGAGAAACTGCGACTCAGAAGAGTCAGGAGTTCATAAAGAAAAGTTGTATTCCTGAGTTTTATTTAGGTATGGATTACAAACGTCCGGGACTGATTGCGGGGGCAGGCGTCCACGTAAGTTCTATAACTCCCAGAACACAGTCAGAAATGGAAAATGGAACTTTTTTTGTTGATGAACGTGTAACAGGTATTTCAGGAGAAGCTCATATAAAATATAATCAAAAGGATTGGTTGGTATCTGCAAAGACTGTACTTGGTACAAATCTTACTCAGACTAGTACTGTTGGCGGATATGGTATAGTCAGTATTGATGAATATACGGGTAAGCAACAATACTCTCCTTTACGTACTTCTTCTACATGGGTAAATGTTGCTTACGGTAAAAAATGGCGTCCAGCTCTTTTCTTTGGCTATTTAAAAAATCTGGGAGCATCGAAAGAGGTACCTTACGGTACGTTGGGTACGGGGACAACACTTGATCAGTTATTTACTGGAACAGCAGAGCTTACCTACAACATTCCTCACTGGAAATTTGGGGCAGAGTATTCCTTGTGTAATGCTTGGTATGGAGATAATTTTGATTCAAAAGCAAAAGCTATTGATTCACATTCTGTCATGAATCACCGATTTGTCTTTACTGCCATTTTTCAGTTCTAAGAAGGATATTAAAGAAATTAAAAAGAAAATCTTCGAGGATATGTTTAAAGGTTGAAACGCAGAAAAAGGGAAATAATAAATGTCCCTATAATAATAGCCGGAACAAACCGTCGATATGACGGTCTTTCCGGCTATTATTGTTTTTTGCTTTTCGTATTGATCGGCAGCTACTATAGATGATATTGATAGGATTTGTGAATCATAATGAATCATAACCATTTATTTGATGATGGTTTTTACTTTACCATTTTGGAAGAACAGATAAAACGAACTTGTGTACATCCATTGAGTTTCTCCATTTGTTTCTATGATAGACTGTGGCTTGCCGAATGCAAGACGACATTCGTCTTCATTCATTCCTTCTACCGGTCGGCAGATGGCGATGTCACTCCAATGAGTAATAGGGGCGAGCTGATAGGTGGCAATGAAGTCGAATAGTTTGTTGAGCATAGACGATTCTGATTTTACGAAGTCGTCCATAGTTTTTTTGTGTGCAACTTTTTTCTCAGGAGCAAGTTTTTCCAAAGGCGTTACCTTTTTCATGACTAATACGGTAGACTCAATCAATACATCATGTAAATAATAAAGTAATTTCCCGTCTGCAACTCTGAATGTCGCTTTTACATAGTAGGTATTGTTTAATCCAGATTCAGCAGAAGATCCCAAAGTAAATTCACAATCGAATGTTTTATTGGGTACATCTATATTGGTGAGACCCTCACGTAATTGAGGGCAAATATTTTCTATTGCCCATAGTAAAGTGTTGGCATAGATTTTCTCATCGCTGAATCCATTGAAGGTTGTAAATCCGTTTATTACACATTTGTCACCCTCCGTATTGACAGGATAAGTCTTTCCGGTTTCTGTGAAAGTCTGTGCAGAAGAGGGGAAGATGCAGCACATTAGAATGAGTAGATAAATGTATTTCATATATTATGTATAACTAAAAACAACGTTTACTACCTGTGTTATCCAGATAATAAACGTTGTGAAAATAAGATGAATGTTTAAATATTATTAGAATGCGACTCCCAGACGAATCAAAAAGTTGCTTGTTTTAACTCCATTGAAATCAGAGAATGCATCGATAAAGCCACGCTGATAGCAGAAGTCTAAGTTGAAGCGGTCGTACCAGATACCTACACCGGCATTCAATCCAACATCGTATGCGTTATAGTCAACGCTCATTGCGTCAGCATAATCTCCCCAGCTGATACTTTCTCCGCTTTCTTTCATTTTGCTTGAGAAATCATAGCTTGCATAAAATCCCAAATGTGGATCGATTTTGATGTTGTCGGCTACTCCGATTTTCCATCCAAAGGTAATAGGTGAATATTGTACGTTGTGAGCAATGCACTTTACATCGTCTGCTTTGAAACCACGCGAACCGAGTCCCAAATTCATACCCCAATATCCTCCTGCATCACCTATGGGCTTGTTAAATTCAATGTTGAAGTTATAGCCTATTTTTGAATCTACTCCTTCTGCACCGTCACCGGCGAAGTTCATCATATTCATACCAAGGCGGATAAGCCATTCGGTTTCAGATGGCGTTCTTTCTGTTTTGATGCTTCTACTCGTTGAAGAAACAATTTGGGCATGAATACCTGTGCATAATAATAATGCAGCTACAATTGATGCTAGTTTTTTCATTTTGCCTATAATTTATAAATTAGTATTCGGTGTTAATTATTTTACGATTGCTGCTATTTTTTCTTTATCACTGGTAGTGACTGTCTTTTCCATGCGGATCCATTCGTAATCGGCTTGTGTAGCAGTTGCCCAGTTGACGAATGTGGCAGGATAGCCTACGACTGTCAATTTGTAGAAGCCATTTCGCATGTCATCTGTCTGGAAATTGAAGGTCGCAGCTACGATTACATCTGCATTATGCTTTTTAGATGATTGATAAACTCCCCAGCTACGTATATTTGCTAAGTCGCCTCCCATTTCTACTTCTACTTGTTCCTTAGAAAGACTCCATTCGTCTGAGATTCGTCCTTTGCTGGTGTCGACTTTTAATTCAACGGTTAAAGGCTTTACGTAAGCATTGGTTTTAACGTCCAACAGACGAGCTTGAGTATCCTGAAACTTAACAGTAGTCTTTTGTGCCTGCATTCCCAATATGCCAATGAATGAGAAAAGGGCAATAAAATAGAACTTTTTCATACTTCTAATATTTAATAAAACAGTTAGTTCTTTTAGTCATTTTTCAACTATTTGCAAATTTATGTAAATAGCAGAAAGACGATAAGTGAATGATAGTTCTGAAAAGTTGATAAATGTGTATTCTGTTTGGATACAGCCATGCATCTAATAAGGGCTAATCCGAATGGGTATTTGTAGAAATAGAATCAGATAAATCCTGAAAGAAATCGTGTTGTAGTATGCAGGATATGCGCCAAAGTAAATGTATGTCAATATTTTCTTTATGAAAAATCTTATATACATTTGGGCGTGTACAGCATAACTGTATTGCAAACCATGTAACACTCCGTCCCTGCTCATGCAATGTCTCTTCAATGCGTTTCCCTATGTGAATCATTGTTGTAGAATAAATTGCCTTAATAATGGATTTATGTGTATATTCCATTATCAAGAATGTAAAACATTCATTTTTTTATTCTGTCTTTAGGAAATAAAAATCTCTTTTCATTAAACGACATGAAAAGTGATAATTGAAGGGCTTTTCCCTTCTTTGCAGTGAAAGATTAGTTAGTGGTTGTATTTTTTATTTGCTACAAAAGTATAAAAGAAATGCATTAAAAGCAATGGATTTTTTATTTTATGCGTGATATTGGAGAAAAATGTGCAGATAAAATTTTAATAGAAGCCTGGTTTCCCTATTTTTTTGTACAAAAAAGAAAATTGTTTGTACAAATTTTCTAAAAAGATGGGGACGTTTTCAGAGATGGCTCGAAAGGAGTTAAAGTGAATATGCTCATTTGTATGGATGGCGGCAGTAATAGTTGGTATTTTCTGATGTAATTGAGTCAGTGGGGGCTGAAAAACAAAAAACCGACTCTCGTTATGAGAATCGGTTTTCTGTATGTAAGGAATAATAGATTCAGTATTACAAGTTAACGCGTTTTTCCTGAATTCTAGCTTTCTTACCAGTAAGAGCACGCAGATAGTACAATTTAGCACGACGTACTTTACCAACTTTGTTGACAGTGATGCTGTCGATAGCCGGAGATTCAAGAGGGAAGATACGTTCTACACCTACAGTTCCTGACATTTTACGTACAGTGAAACGTTTCTTTTCACCGTGACCTGAAATTTTGATAACAACACCGCGATACAACTGAACACGTTCCTTGCTACCTTCAACGATACGGTATGCTACTGTGATAGTATCACCAGCTTTGAATGAAGGATGCTGTTTGCCAGTAGCAAATGCTTCTTCTGCAATTTTAATTAAATCCATTTTCTTTTTTAAATTAAATTGTTTATCGTTACAACGCAACATATCAAGTAACTCTTCTTTGACAGCGATTGCGCGAAAGCGGTGCAAAGTAAGTGATTTTCTTCGATATAGGCAAATGTTTCGGGGATATTTTGATACAAAATCTTGTGTCCGTTTGCTTTTTTCCCTATATTTGGACAATAAATATGAATGATAATATATGAAAAAGTATGTGTTTTACGCCATATTGGCTGGCTCTCTTGTGCTTACCGCCTGTAGTTCCAGTTATTCTTTGGTATCGGTAGAGGGAGAAAGAGTGCCCATTACCAGTGTTTATGATGAGAAGCAGGATCAGGCTGCGTGGAGAATTTTACAGCCTTATCAAGATAAAATTGATAGCTTGATGACGCCGGTTATCGGACATGCAGCCCGAAAACTTGAAGCATATCGTCCGGAGTCTCCACTTTCAAACTTGATTGCGGATATACTTTGCCAGAGTGCGGAAGCTAAATTGGGGGTGAAGATGGATGTTGGAGTGATGAATATAGGGGGAATTCGTAATATTCTAAATGAAGGAAACATTACTTTTGGCTCTATTTATGAAATCAGTCCTTTCCAGAATGCATTGTCGGTTGTTGTCTTAAAGGGAACAGATCTGATGGAACTCTTCAAGCAGATTGCGGCGGTGCATGGTGAAGGCTTAAGCGGAGCGCGGCTGGTTATTTCGAAGGACGGAGAACTGCTGAGCGCGAAGGTGGGAGGAAGTCCGGTCGATCCGCAAAAGGAATACCGGGTGGCTACCATCGATTATCTGGCGGAAGGTAATGATCACATGGAGGCTTTCAAGAATGCTGTTTCAAAGACAGAGCCGCAAGAGGCTATTTTGCGTGACTTGTTTATCGACTATGTCAAGCAGTGTGAGGCTAAAGGTGTTTTTGTGAATGCTGATGTAGAAGGGCGTATTGTAGAACAATGATAAAGAATATTATATGAAAAGACTATATTTCATCTTATGGGTGTGCTTGTTTTCCGGAGTTTTGGCTGCCCAGTCGACCAAGGAGCTGTTTTTATTTCATACCAATGACATGCATAGCCGTGTAGAACCGTTCCCGGAAGATTTTCAAGATACGATGCTGGCTGATAAAGCTGGGCTGTTGCGTCGTGCTACTTTTATCAAGCAGCAGCGCAAGATTCATGAAGATTTACTGCTGTTCGACTCGGGAGATTTCTCGCAGGGTACTCCTTATTATAATATGTTCAAAGGGGAGGTGGAGATAAAGCTGATGAATGAAATGGGTTACGATGCAGGTACTATCGGAAACCATGAATTCGATTTTGGACTGGATAATATGGCAAGATTGTTTAAGATGGCTAATTATCCTATAGTTTGTGCGAATTATGATGTAACAGGTACGGTGCTCGAAGGGCTGGTAAAAGAGTATACGATTATTCAGCGTGATGGTCTGAAGATTGGAGTTTTCGGATTGGGGGCGCAGTTGGATGGATTGGTTGCATCTGAATGTTACGGAAATGTAAAGTTTGAAGATCCTGTTTCGGAGGCGCAGCGCATTACAGATTTGCTGCGGAATGATGAGCATTGCGATGTGGTTATTTGTCTTTCTCATTTGGGATGGAAAGGTGAGCCGTATAGTGACATCGAACTGATAGAAAATACTCGTGGCATTGATGTCGTACTGGGAGGACATTCTCATTCTTATTTCGAGGGGCCGAAGTTCTATAAAAATCTGGATGGCGTTGAAATTCCGGTACAACAAATGGGTAAAAATGGGGCATTTGTTGGAAAAATGATTCTGAAGTTTCAGAAAAATTAGGAATGGAATGTCGAATATAATATAAGTATTGCTGGCAGAAGAGATTATCGGATAAATATTAAAAGGAGGGAGAAGGATTATGAATAAACGTTTTTGGGGATTGATTATTTGCTTGTTTTTATGGATAGGGGTGAATGCTTCTTCTGTAAGAATATTGGAACAGATAGATGATACCGTAGCATGTAACCGCTGGGTGGAAGAACAACTTGCTCGTATGACGTTAAAGCAGAAAGTCGGTCAGTTGTTTATTCATACAGTTGCTCCTGTTACTTTACAAAAAAATAAGAACAGTATCGAGGATGCGGTTAAGGAATATGGTATAGGTGGATTGCTTTTTTCAAAAGGTGAACTGAATAAGCAGGTACAACTTACTAATCTGGCGCAGCAGTGGGCCGATATTCCTTTGCTGATAACTTTTGATGGAGAGTGGGGACTGGGCATGAGATTGGAAGGAATGCCCGAATTTCCGCGTAACAGAGTATTGGGATGTATACAGAATGATACATTGATTTATCAATATGGGCGGGAAGTAGCAAGGCAACTTCGTGAGATAGGTGTGCATGTTAATTTTGCGCCTGTTGCCGATGTCGATAATAATCCCAGTAATCCCGTTATTAATGTTCGCTCTTTTGGTAGTGATCCGAAGCAAGTTGCGCGTAAAGTGATAGCCTACTCTCGTGGCTTGGAAGATGGAGGCGTTATGGCTGTTTGCAAGCATTTCCCAGGTCATGGCGATACAGATACCGATTCTCATTATGTGTTGCCTGTACTTAATTTTAATCGTGACCGCTTAGACAGTGTAGAGTTGTATCCTTTTCGGGAAGCAATCAAGGCTGGCATTGGGGGAATGATGATTGGTCATCTGCACGTTGCCGAGCTGGATAATAGGCCTGCGTCTATATCTTCGGAAGTAATTACTTCGGTTTTGTGTAAAGAACTGGGCTTTTCCGGACTGGTATTTACCGATGCGCTGGAAATGAAAGGTATTTCTGATAATGCAGATAATCCTTGTGCTCAGGCTCTGATGGCAGGAAACGACCTGCTGCTGGTACCAAGAAATTTAAAGAAGAGCCTTGAAAGTGTAATGCGTGCCATAAAAGCGGGCAAACTGAGCGAAAAGGTTATTACAGAAAAGTGCCGTAAGGTGCTTATGTATAAGTATGCTTTGGGGCTAAGCCATAAGCAGCATATCGAGCTTGATGGGATCAAACAGCGAATTCATACTGCGGGTACGGATAGTTTATTGGCTGCTATGGAGAAGGCTGCTGTTACTGTGTTAAAGGATTCGGCAGACGTGTTGCCGCTCGACTTGTCATTGTCGGGAAATGTATTGTTGAGTCTGTCTTCTTCTCTATCTGACGATTACCCATTCTACAAGGAATTGAAAAAAACTGTTTCACTGGCGTGGTTGCATGGCAATGCTGATTCATTAAATCGAATTCAAGAACGTGTTACTCCGGCACAGCAGGTGATTGTAGCTGTACATCCCAATACAAATTTTCAACCGTTCCTTCCGCTGCTGGAGAAGTTGGCAGTCGATAAGCCTGTTGTCATTGTGTGTTTTGCTTCTCAGGATATATTGCAGGAGATGCCTTCTGTATTGCGGAATGTTTCGGCTGTAATATTAGCACATACAGATAAAATATATATTCAGCAGTATGTGGCTGATGTAATGACAGGGCAGGATATTGTAAACGGACGATTATCTGTTGATATGGCAGGATTATGGAAGAGTGGTACAGGGATAACTCTTGATCCGGACTATCCTCGTTCGTATACTCCTGAAGAACTGGGTATGAATTCTAAGATATTGGCTGCCATTGATACCATAGCGGAAGAGGGTATTCGGGAAAAGGCTTACCCTGGTTGTCATGTTCTGATAACAAAGGATGGATATCCTGTATACAATAAATGTTTCGGCTCTTTGACTTATGAGGGAAAGGAGAAGGTAAGGGAGCATACTATTTATGATTTAGCTTCTTTAAGTAAAGCTGCTGGTACATTGTTGGCAGTGATGAAGCTGTATGACGAAGGTAAGTTCGGGCTGACAGATAAAGTAAGTCTTTATTTGCCAGCTTTGAGAAAGACAAATAAACAGAATATCACTATTCAGGATTTGTTATTTCATGAATCTGGTTTGCCTTCGTATTTGCCGTTCTATGAAGATGCCATTGATATGAAGACTTGTAAAGGTGGTTTCTCTCGGAAGAAGCCGGATGCAGAACATCGTTTGCAGATAGCTCCCAATGTGTATGTATGTACTAACTTCTCTTTTAAGAAGGAATGGGTGTCTGCTGTTCCTTCGGATGTGTATTCTTTGCCGTTGTCCGATAGCTTGTTCTTGAATAAAGATTTTAAACAAGTCGTTATGCGTGAAATTATCAATGCTCCACTGAAGGGGCATTCGTATCGGTATAGTTGTCTGAATTTTATGTTGTTGAAGGAAGTGGTAGAAAGTATCACGAAAGTTCCGATGGATGTATACTTGGACAGCGTCTTCTTTAAGCCGATGGGATTGATGTATACGGCATATAATCCGTTAAAACATTTTTCAAAAGAGCAGATAGCTCCTACTGCGGAAAAAGATTTCTTGCGTGGAGGGCCTTTGCAGGGATATGTACACGACGAAGCTGCTGCATTTATGGGCGGTGTATCGGGTAATGCCGGGCTATTTTCTACCGCACACGATGTATCTGTACTTTTTCAGATGTTGCTTGATCGAGGTATTTGCGGCGACCGCCGTTACCTGAGTCGTGCTACTTGTGATTTGTTTATGAGTATGAAATCCAAAAACAGTCGCCGTGGTTTGGGCTTCGATAAACCAGATATGGAGAAACACGATGAGAGTCCGTGTACTCCCGAAGCTCCTGCTTCTGTTTTTGGACATACGGGCTTTACTGGTACTTGTGTATGGGCTGATCCGGATAATGATCTTGTCTTTGTATTTTTAAGTAACCGTACTTATCCTACAAGCTATGGTCAGAATAATTTGGTTAAGCTGGGAATCCGTTCTCGTATTCAACAAGCAATGTATCAATCCTTAATGCATTGATACTATTTAGACATGTTACAAATTAGGGAAATATTGTAAAGTAGATATTACAAATCTCGTCAAAAAGATTACCTTTGCATCATCAAATTAGTACTAATAATAATTTAATTTTTACTACAATGGCTTACGTAATTAGTGACGATTGTATCGCTTGCGGTACTTGTATCGATGAATGTCCGGTTGGAGCAATTTCTGAAGGTGATAAATATTCTATCAACCCGGAAATGTGTACTGAATGTGGAACATGCGCAGATGTATGTCCTTCTGAAGCAATCCACCAGGGATAATCGACACATCGTCTTATGACAAAATTCATAATAGGTCATCTTTTATAAAGATGGCCTATTTTTTTATATCCTTGCCTGTCGTTTCAGATTCTTTTCAGTTTTGTCTTTTTATTTTGTGTCGTAACATTAAATAAAGGACTTATGGCAAAATCACGATTATTATTAGGTGCATGTATTATGGCTGGTGTATTATTCTTTACTTCGTGCAGTGAAAATGAAAATTCATCTTTTCCTGCCGGAACATCCGGTGATATTCCTGCACAAGTAATGGAAGCATTTAATGCTCAGTTTCCTGGTGCAAGTAATGTGGTGTGGACGACTAAAGCCGGTTATGCTGTAGCCGACTTCTATTGGGATGGTACGCGTTCAGCTGATATGTCGCGTAATCATACTGCTTGGTTTGCATTAGAGAGTGGAATTTTGGGTATGACTGAAAAGGAAATCCGTTTTGTTGAATTGCCCGATCAGGTGAAATCTGCTTTTTTTGCAAGTGAATATGGACAGGCTCCGTGGGTAGCAGATGATGAGGTGGATGTTCTGGCGAGAAATAGTGTAGCTGAAACTCTGTATATTATCGACGTAGAAAAGAAAGAGGGTGGAGCAGGTACTGATGTTGATTTGTATTATACTCCAGAAGGTATCTTGGTAAAGGAAGTCATTGATGCGGATGATAATAAGGATTATCAGGAATATTTACCGCAGACACCGTCTGCTACGGTAGAAAGTTGGCTGAAGAAAAATTATCCAAATGCGAGAATTATTGATTTAGATAATGAAGATGGGGGTACGGAAGTAGAGTTTATTTACGAAGGCTTGAAGCACGAAGCCTTTTTCAACCAAGCACAAGCCTGGGTATACACCAGGATAGAATATGAATTTAGAAATATTGATGAGGTAACGGCTATTCCTTCGCAAGTAATTGCTGCCCTGAAATCGACATCTGTTTATTTGAAAGGTGGACGTATTGAAGAAGCGGAGAAATATGAAACTGAGAAGTCCGGAACATTTTATTGCTTTGAATTAGAAACTCGTTTCGATGATGATGTAAAGATTTATATAAGTCATGACGGAACTGTTCTGGAAGGACGTCCCGATCTGGGCGGAGGAAATACGGAAGATACTGGAACTGTTGCTGGAGATGTAGAGCAGTTCATTCAGGAGAACTATCCCGGAGCAGTTATTATAGAACGTGGCTATGACGATGGTTATCTGGAAGTCGACATCCGGCACGATGGAAAAGAGAAAGAACTTCTTTTTAATGGTCGGTATGAGTGGGTACGTACTTCCTGGGAAATCAGCAGCCAAGAACTTCCGTCCGCAGTAACAGCCGCTTTAACAGCAGGAGGTTACTGGTTGGATGATAACGAAGCGGATGTGATAGAAACGCCCGATTCGTCATGGTACGAAGTAGAAGTACTGCATAATGGAGAAGAACTAAAAGTCTTTATCGATGCAGCAGGTAATATTATTAAGACTGTAAGAGATTAGAGATACTTAATTCACCACAGGTTGCTCCGATATGATCAAATTAGTCAGGTGTTATTCATAGTATGATATTATGACTTTGGTGGACCAGAGTAAGCTGTGGTGAATATTTATTCCCATCATATTTAGTTGCCGTTTTTAGTCTTCGAACAATTTGCTTCTTGATAATAGGCAAGAGCCTATCACGCATGCCTGATCTTTTAGCTTTGATAGTACAATTTCAGAATCACGACTCATCAGACTAAGAGTGTATTTTCTTACGGCGGAAATTACAGGTTGAAGAAGGAAGTCGCCGGCGCGCGACATTTGTCCGCCAATGATTACCATATCAGGGTTAAATAGGCACTATAAAATATATTGTGTAAATGGAAATACGGGATTCAATTTAGAGTCTCGTATTTTTTATTTTATAGATTTGCAAAATGAAGAAGATTATGAAAGAAAAGAATCAAGTAGTGCCCGATG